>Ga0099822_1004699_pt1 | contig 17800 bp, 9 predicted proteins | sample CowpeawhiteBW_FD_76839 | JGI IMG/M metagenome (GOLD analysis project Ga0099822, IMG submission 76839) | Root nodule microbial communities of legume samples collected from California USA - Cow pea white BW | ecosystem: Host-associated > Plants > Roots > Nodule | place: USA: California | collected...
AAAAAATATCTAATATATATATTTAAAATTTAAATAACAATAAAAAATCAAAAAAAAAAAAAAGAGAAAAAAAAAAAAAATATATATATATATATATATATATATATATATATATATATATATATATATTATGTATGTGTGTCTATTAGGTTACCTAATAAATTATGGATACTTTAGTACTTTAAATAGGGACATGATGAGGACGATATGTGTATTGACACGAGTATGGGAACATGGATGGGGAGAGTATGTATGTACCTATCCCCGTTCTCATACCCAATCAATGTAGAACTCATTCGTTAAAGTAGGGATGAGTTGGAACAATACCCACAAGACAGGTTCAGACAATACCCACAAGACAAGTTCAGACAATATCCACAAAATTAGTTTATTTGTCATCTTTATTCACCACACACATATAATCCTACTCCTTTACTTGTTAGTGAAATGCACCATCACCCCATGAACTACCTCATCAGCCTTCTATTTATTCACCCTTAAATCCAACTACCATTTTTTACCAAATAACTATACTACCCAAAGAGAGTGTGAACTCAAAAAGTCATCTAGGATCAGGTGTCCACTATCATACTTGGCTAATTAAATTTGTGAAACTTTCCACTTGTGAAAAAAATCAATCTTCTTCAAGTATACTTTTTTCTTTCTTAAATTCACCTATCCTTTTCATATATCTCCTTCAAGTCATTATTTTACTTTTTCCTTATTATCAACCCAAAATCTTTAAAGAGGCTTTTGAATTCCCTTATTGGATTAATACTATGAATGCTGAAATATTGGCTATTGATGCTAAAAAAATCATGGGTCTTGATCGAGTTTCCTATTTCAACAATCCCCACTAGAAATAAATGAGTATTCAAAATAAAGAGACGTGATAATGGCATTGTTGAGCATTATAAAGAGCACTTAGTGACAAAATGATATATGCAAGTTGACAGGCTTAATTATCTAGAAACATTTTTCCCTATTGCTAAGATTACAATTGTGAAAACTCTTATTTTTATTTCTTCTTTAAAAGGATTATTTTTACACCAATTAGATGTGAGTAACTCCTATTACGAAATTGGCAAGTGTACCAAATTGCACAAGTAATATAATGGACAAGTCCATATATCGTATCCCACAAGGACTAATGTGGTCTAAATTAATTGGTTAGTTACTGATAAATGATGATAATAACTAACCGTTTGTGGGTTAAAGGAAAAATACATGTATAATATAAAAATATGAGATAAAAGCTTCATAGGGATTGGGTTTCACGATTCCATTGAAAGAAAAAATACCAAACAATATTCCTCTAATTTCTACTCTAGCATTCATACCTTAGGTAACAAACCCTAATGTCTTTGTGACAAGTCTAAACTTTAATAAGAACCCTGATGTCTTAGACCTTTCCTTATTAAGAGTTCGCATTAATGATCAAAATTCTAATGTTGTGAATGACCAATGATGTACTGTATGTCTAAATCCACAATCAATTAGTAGTTTATTCTAGTCTAGGTTGTAATATCATGTCCAATGATTAGAAACCCAAAAACATGCAATCAATAATTTTATGCAGTTAAAGCAAGAATTACATTGATTTATGAAATTCATAGAGAATTAAGAATACATCACATCCAACCCCATTGAATGAGGGAGTTAGCTACTCCTAAGCATATTGAAGACTAAGAATGCCCTTCTACCTTCAAGTGTAAAGATATCAATGGGATTTTCCCTCTCTTCCTCAAAAGGGCTTTTCCCTGAAAGGGGTGTTTATTTCCCAGGAGGGTTGTTTTTCACCTTTGTCAAGCCGCTTATTTATAGATTTTTCAAAGTGGGCTGGGCTTGCAACTTTGTACTTGATCTTTTAATATCTTTGATATATATATATATATATAGTTTAATCTTTTGAAACTCAATGTCTTTGAGATATTCTTCAAATATTCTAACTTGTAATTTGAGTAACTAACTTTGTGGATATTTGATACTATTGATAATATTTGACTATTCAATATTCCATTTATTATGTTGATAATCTTCCTAAATATTTGAGATTTTCACTTATTTGCACAATATAATCCACACATTTATCTTTTTCACTTTTATTGAAAAACAAAACTAAAATATCAAATAAAATCCAAAAATAAAAACATGATAATGTTAATTATCAGTTCCTCAAGGTGTATATAAGTATCATTCTAATCAAGTGTGCAAGCTCACCAAAAGCTTACACGAGTTTAAGCATGCAGGTGGACGTTGGTATGAAGATTTATAACCTTGTTATTATCTTATGGTGCCCAAAGAGTCATTAGATATTTAATGACTTCTCCAAGAAGAGGTTAATTTTTCCAAGGTCATCATCATTGCAAATTTTTTGTTATTATGATGTAGATTGGGAAGGTTGTATAGACATTTGAAGATCCATCTCAAGCTGGTGCTTATTCCTTGGTTCATCTTTTATTTCCCAGTGGACCAAAAAGTGAAGTACAATACCTAAGTTTTCATTAAAGGCAAAATACCATGTTTTATCTTTTGCTACTTATGAATGACAATGCATTATTATCTATTCCAAGATTTGCAAATGGAATGTTCCAGACCACCAATACTATGTTGTGAAAAATAAAGTGCTTTTCATATCGCAACAAATATAGTCTTCCATGAATGTACCAAGCACCATGACACAAATTTCATTTAGTGTGAGAGAAGTCACAAATTTGATTTATGTGACTCTTACAATTTCTTCATACAAACCAGATACTAGATTTCTTTACTAAGCCCTTCTCACCAAATCCTTTTTATGTGCTCTTGGCTAAGTTGGGGTTGCTTGACATTTCCCATATCCAGCTTACGATGGGGTTTTTCATGATTCATCAAATCATAATTCTTTAACATGTATCACTGCCACCACATGAGGAACTTGTTATATGGTTATAGAAATCAACCACATTGCCTATTCTAGTTTATTACATTTCTTTTCTTTTTCTATTCAAAAGAAACATATTGTATTGAAATTAGAAATGAGAATTCACAGACTTTTGTTCTTAGTAAAATTCTTTTACCATTTTCAATTCACCAAATTATCGGTTTGTGCATGAAATTCAACTCCAAATTCAACATTGTGTACTTCAATATGTTAATTTTGGAGTGCATGTGCAATTGATCCTTATGATTAAAAGCATACAACAAAAGCAACATTTGAGAAGTTGAAATAGACTAACAATATTTGTTAGTCGCACTAGCATAAAATTTGCATTGTTAAAATAATTTTTTAGAAATGTCAAATATAAGCTATGATACCAAATGATGAGTCACTAATCTTGTGCAAGATTGTTTCCAATATTTTCCACTAAAAGATTGATAAAACAGAAAGGAATTAGAGATGAAGAAACTCCAATCTACCTTAATTGACACCACAATCAAGAGAAATATTATGAGTCAAGGAATATTTGCCACTTTGAATTAGAAATTGATGAAATAAATAAGAGTTCTCATGATGAACTTAGAGAAAAGTATCACTCATGAAAATGATGCAAATTTTGAAATGATTAATTTTGAATAAAAGAAGACTTATATACTATGTACACTATCTCATGGGCCCAATCACTAATAGGTCCTATCTACAAACCTCTTATAAACTACTTTCTAAAATGTCTCTGATTGAAAGAATTATAGAAAAAAAATATAAGGCTTAATATAAACCCAATAAAAAATTAAGAAACAATTACAAGGTCCAATAATAGCCCAAAACCAAAAATACAAAAATTTTATCCTAGCTTGAAGCTTTTTTGTGTTCCTTTAGTATATCATATCCATGATGTTATTACATAAACTACATAAGAATAAGCACCATGTGAAAATGTATAAAATAAACAAGAAGGGAGATGAATTGTGTATTTAAGTTTTTTTAGAATTTTTGCAAGATTAACGTCTTACAAAAGTAGTCACAACAAATAGATGCAATTGTAAGTTTGTAAACACACTGTCATAATAATTTTGTAAATCTTGTTTAAAAAAACTCTCCTTCTTTAGGTACTTTAATAACATGCTAAAAATAATAATAAGATAAATAAGTATTTATTCTAGATATTTTTAAATTGGTTCGTCCTAAAGACGATACATCCAATTTGATAGAGCAAAAGGCTAATGTACTATTATTTTGACTAAGTGATGAAAAAAATTAAGTATAAAACATAGTCATGTTTCATCTAGTTAAGTCCAGGTCATGTAAGATGCAACTGCTTAATCTAACAAAATATATGATATTGTGTAGTCTTTGTCTACATTTGATAAAGCATGAACAACATAGACGAGACATCCATACATTTAAGCAACATAGTTCAAAATAGATAATGAAAAACGCAAGTTCTTTGTTTGACAAATGATATGATAATGTGCAATCTTAGTTTAAGGTCTAGGGTTTAGACAATATGTACATAAGCTAACCTCATACTACACAAAAACATATAAATGTTTATTCTATGTTTTAGGAAATGTTTGTTACTTTAGTTTGCCAAAGAGAACAATATGCAAAGTACAAGTCCAATCAAATGATCTCTTGGATAAATTCCTAAATTTAATTTTCTTCAACAACTCCTTAACACTAGCTTTGTCAACTTCGAAAGACTATTTGCTTTATATGACTTTATTTTTAGATAAATTCAAGCTAAAACACATTGTCCAAGAATATATAAAATCCAATTATTGGGATAATGCACAAAAGAAGAAAAGAGAATTTAATATTACAAGGAGCGCATTTAATGCATCTTTCACAATCAAGATAATTAGTTGTAAGAAGGACATTTAGAAAAGTGTAAGTTGCTCAACTCCATAAACTGATTTACGAAAATAACTTTCTTGAGAGCCTATATAAAGACATTAAGGGACTATGTTGTGTAATGCTAACACTGCTCAATATTTTATGCTTATAAAAAGCTTAAAAGAGAACATTGTTCCTGTCCAATTAAAAAACTAGCAAAGAAAGCCTAAACCTTGAATATATAAATAGATAATATTTCTCCTACTAAATATTTGTGATTTATGGATCACAAATTATATAACCTTTGTATCTTAGCCATGACTAGTTGTTATTCAAATAATATTTGGTTAAGCTAGAAGTGGTTTGTGAAAGAATACTTGATTAAGTTAGAAGTGGCTTGTAGAAAGAATACTTGAACGAGATCATCTAGAAGTGGTTGGAAGGAGTGGCAGATTATTGAAAGGGCAAAACAACATTTAATGTTAATAAATAATAAAACATAAAATCAAATATAATAAAGAATAAAAAAAATTATCAAGATATTTTTTATTTTCTCTCCCATTGTCTTTTGAGTTTCTCACATATTGTACTTATCTCTCATTCAAATATGTTTTCTTTTGTTTCTGAAGGAAAAAAGGAAGTTAGACACAAACTCATTATTTATGCTCTCATTTCTCATCTATTCTTTTCCATTCTTGAAGAAAAAAAGGTAATCATCTCTTATCTCACTTGATTGTGAAATATTATTTTAATAGTTATCATTATTTTTTATCTCATGAGCCTTTTATATATCCATTTTATATGAATATAGAAGAAAAAAATAATGTATTATGTGTTTTTTCATAACCAGTTCTCGACATCAACAAGATTATGTCAGTGTGGAACGTCATTTTAGGGTGAATATACTTTTGTTACAATGGATAAGCAAATGCAATAATTAAATGATAAGATTAGTGAGCAAGCATTGGAACTCTAAGAAATGTTTTAGTTCCTAAGGATACTTATAAAGCTTTTAACATTGTGGGTATATGCACTCTTATGAGCAACATTTATCCTTTAGACTTTACAGAGTAAGAGAATATTAGTTTAAAATTTCAACTTCAACATTATTGTTGATATTCCTAATAATCCATATTTGAAGATTTTATCAATCATTCTTGAATTATGTCAACCTTTGGCCAGAATAGGAAATTTAAGGACATTTTACTTAATTGATCATTTAATTAATCTTATTTTAACTCTTCATGTTCCTACAATTACAATAGAAATATAATTTTCTACAATGAACATTATCAAAACAAGACTATGAAATAAAAAGGAAGATGAATTTCTTGGCGATAATATGATTGTTTACATTGAAAAAGATATAACTGCAAATTTTAGTTTTTATTCAATTATTGATGAGTTCCAAAATCCAAAGGAATGAATGGCAATCCTTGAGATATGTGTGATTTCTTTTATAGTTATAGTTATACTAAATTATGTATTCATTTTTATTGTATTAGTGACTGTAATTAATATATAAATTTTGAGTGTATTACTTTGACTCCCAAAAAATATTGGTCAAGATTCGTCACTGGTTGGGAGTTGAAAGAATAATTGGTTGAGTCAATAGTAACTTTTGGAAAGAACACTTGGTTGATCTAGGAGTGACATGTAGAAAGAGTACTTAAGGAGTTAGCTAAGAGTGGCTACAATCCTAAAAAAAAAAACTCATGTATTACAACATTAGTTTGCTTAATGAAACTAAATTTGTTGATTGAGAATTGGATGAAAGTGTGCGTGGTTAGATCAACTGATATTAAGATATGTTATGTATTTATCTTTCTATTTATCTCTTTACATTTCATTTTATTATTATTTTCACTAACTTAGAAGGAGATTTGTGGTGAGAATACATGTCTAAAACTCTTCATAAAGTAAATTTGTTAAGTCACAGAATTGTGTTGCCATCAAATGTAAAAGCCACTAATTGATCACTTGTCATATAAAACTATTATTTGAGTACTCATCATCAGACGATATCCATGAAAAATTGTAAAATGAAATTAAAACGCAATTAAATAAATATGGCACAATTGATGATGGTCGCGAGGGAGCATCCATTACCAGGCCTATTTATACTGGAATGATGGAATGGAAATGCACAACAAGTCTACATAATATTGGTTATTGTACATAATCAAGGAAAACGAAGAGTTACAAATCCTTAATGGAAGATTAGTCACAAGTTGAGTTTAATTAGATGTAACTCAACAACAAAGCCAAGTATATTCTAACTTATGCTTTATAAAAACAAAAATATGATAAGATTTGTAGGCTGAAATCAGCTAAGAGGATATGAGATTCCTTGGAGATTAATCATGAGAACTCATATCACCCATTTATTTTACTTTTAATACACTTAAATAACAAATATGAGACATGTTAAATTGACCAGTTTATACAATTGGAAGAGGTTAAGACGAACAATCTATCACTATAAAAAAATCCTTCATTAATAACTAATTTAAGTGGCTAAAAATTTTTATTGACTATAGTGACCAATTTAAATACCAATTTACAAAAAAAAAATTATTGATTATTAAAATAGTTACTATTATGAATAAAAAATTGTAATTAGTTTCTAAATTGGTCTCTAAAATTTAGATACTAAGGTTTTGACTACCAAAATAATTAGTTTATAAATTTGTCAGTAAATATTAGCAGGTTTTGGCTACCAAAGGAATTAGTTTTAAAATTAGTCTCTAATTAATTAGTGACCAATTATAATTTTTTATTTTTAATAGTGGCTATTGTACTAACCAATAATTTTTTATTTTATAAATTGGCATATAAATTGGTCATTATAGTGACTAACATTTTGTGGTCACTAAAATTGATTTATTTAAAAGTTTTCTTGTAATGTATATTATCATCTATTCTTTTGATATGAAATAAAACTACAAGAAAATCATTAAATAACAATCTTTAAATTGGCCTATAGCATTAAATATTAAGGTTTCAGCTACCAAGGGATTAATGTCTAAATTAGTCTCTATTAGTCTCTAATTTAATTAGTGGTGGTGGTGGTTGCTTCAGTGCAAAGGAGTAGGTACTTGGGGTTTGACGAAGAAGGATGAATCTCTTGTAGTCTTTAGGATCATAGTGATACCTTTAGTTAGATTGTTAGTTGGTTTGAGCTTCTTGTGTTAAAAGCAGTCTTGATGGATATGTTAAAGTAAGGAAAAATAGTTAAAATTTTATTGTACTCTAGGGTAATGTGACATGTTTTTGTATATAACATGTTGAAAACATTTGACACTATATTTTAATATTATTTGCAGCTTCAAGAGCATGAAGATGATGAAGACAATGAAGAATATCTTTTAGATTAATGAAGTTACAATTACGTAGTAAAGAAACACTTCTACATCTGTAGTTTTTTGATTTTGTAGTTTTAGCTTTGATAAGTCTTTTTCCAATTCATGACAATTGTTTTAGTCATGTACTTTGAATTCTTATAATATTGAAATATATTTTTCAATTATATATAATTTGTCTATGATCATTTAAGTGTTATTTCCACTTAATGTTGTGTGGTCTTTTGCTATGTATTGTTGTGATTTGAGGACATATATTACAAATATTTCATCTCCCAGTATTGCATAAGCAATTTATAGAAAATTAAAAAAAAACCTTTTTCAAATAAAAACTAATTTAATAAGTGTGGCCTAAATCCAAAGGCAATGCATGGATTAGTGTAGTCCATAGTATAAAACAACAATTTCATAAATGTGGTCCAAAGCAAGTTAAAAATCGTGGTCATTCCAAAGATTTTAATCCACGGTTTTAAAAATGTGGTCATATAAAAAATCGTGGCTTATTATCTACTGCCACACACACCTAGTCACGACTGAAAAATCGTAACCTAAAGTTTTGACCATGATTTTTATGCTTTAGGCTACGGTTTTATGTTGTAGCCTAAAGTGATTTTGTTGTAGTGATATGATAATTATGTATATGATAATGTGATGTGTTGTAGACATAATTACTTTTAGGGAGGGAATATTATGTTGAGAAAGTTATGTATTAAATATAAGATCTTGAAAGAAATATTTTAAATATATTCTACTAATATTAAACTCAAAGAAAAAAGCATCAAGTAGTGAGAAACAAAAGAGATCCTACGACCTGGTGTGCGAGGTGAAAAAGAGGTGATCTAGTATGTCATATGGATTCATCTCATCACAAGTGGATGTGTTCCTATTATGTAATTTTAATTATTGTATAAAAAAATATGACAGGTAACATATCTTAATCTAATTCAATGCATGGTATAGTATAGTCAAGTGTTTTTGTTGTCGATGTCAATGAATGATAACATAAAAGATAGTTAATGGGATAAAAGTTAAACATTTGATCATGATATATCTTAAATGAATGACTTAAGTATAAATATATATATATATATATATATATATATATATATATATATATATATATATATATAAAAGAGTGTATGAATGAGATGAATTTTACAAATTGAGAAAATATATGTTTATGATTTTTAGGTATGCATGTGTGTAAGATTTTAAAACACAATCTTATTCATTGTTATGTGTTTGTATTGTGATTTAATTGTAATGATTGTGTTCTTAAACAAATGAGAAGGCTATGTAAGAATAAGTTGATGTATGTTTGATTATATTTCTTTTTAGTTATGTATGCAAATTACTATGAAGAGAAAATTAAATTACTTAAAATGTGAAGTATGTATGTGAATGTTATGTAATAAAAAACAAAAATTTTGATTAAATGACTAGCTTCAAGACACTACTTAGTTTTAATGTGATTAGCACAAGGAACATTTGTGTCCCTAATATTTGACTACTTAAAATGATCATTATCTCGATTTAAATGAGTTCTCTTAATTTTATTGAACTCTGTGTTTTCTTTTGTCTTAAGCAAATCTTCAACTTCACTTAAATAGAAGCTAAATTTGTGAAAAATAGTTGCGGGCACCATCACAAGATATATTATAAACGAAGCATATTCTAATTTTCTAAATTAAATTGAAGATCTCCTCAAAGTTTTAATTAATAAATTTCCATTTCGAAATTTGAATACATTTAATCATCAACCTAAGACAACTTGAACCATCAAAAACTAGTTATCTGAACTAATCATTCTGTTCCATTAATAAACCTATAAACATATGTGTAAGTATTTCCTGTGTCTAAATCAAAATACTTCCCACGAAAAAGGTTTTAAATTTTTATCAGATTTTAGTTTAGTGATTGCACTACATAGTATATAATATTATTATGCTTATAGAACGACAACTAAATTTTTAAAAATGGATTAAATATGTTTTTGGTCCCTCAAGTTTTAATGATATATGGAATTAGTTCCTCTTTAAAATTTTTGACCAATTTAGTCCTTCATCTTTAAATATACGTGAATTTAGTCCTTTTAATCAAATTGTGTTAAGTTGATCTGACTTTTCAAGTGCATTTTATGATAGTATTTGAATTGTTTATACTGTTTGACACATTTTTGCTTCAATGTTAACTTAAATATTATCATAAAACGTGTTTAAAATATTAAATAAACTTAACAAAATTTGGTAAGAATGACTAAATACACGCATTTATAAAGATAAATGACTAAATTGGTATAAAATTTCAAAGAGGAACTAATTCCAAAATTCATTGAAACTTGAAAGACCAAAAATATATTTAACCTGTAACAAGTAATGGGCTGTTTAACTTACTGAGAAGTTTCACCTACAAAATCTAATTACTATAAACAAATTGTTTCAATGCATTTGCCCTGTTATCCAATGTATATAAAAAAAAGAAAAGAAAAGGAAAATCTAAATTATAACCACAAAATTAGAAACCAAAAATCTCTCATAAGCAATATAGTCTCGAGAAATCAAGTCATTTATGAATAAAATTGTCTATAATTGATTTTGGCTTGTGTTGCTTAAGAAATCACACAAAGGCAAATTAATGATTAATAGATAACAAACCAAACTTATCACAAACAATACAATGCAACCTCTCCTAATTGTCATTTCAATGCAATAATTCAACCTGTCAATCATTTTTATTTAAACTAATAATTCAATCAAAACCCTGCCCATAAATCATCATTTAGTTTATAAATCATTTAGAACTATTTTCTTTTATTCCAATCCAAAATCATGAAGCCACTGAGAAAAAAAAAAACCTGTGGAGATATTTATATTTATTTTTTCAAGGCTATACACATGGTTCTGATGTATATATTGGTTTTCAATATATACAGTAAGCCAATGTTTTTTGCTAATATCAATTACTGACCCAAAAATTTCAAGGAATATAATTTAAGATAGGGAAAATGTAAATTTTTATCCATTTTGAAGTGAACTTGAGTACTAGAAAGAGAGCAAAAATTATTAAGAAACTAAATTAAAAGTTCTAACATTGAACAGAAATAAAAAAGTTGAGTAATATATAAAAAAACAAGATCTACAAACATTTAAGTCTTAAAATTTTATGTTAGAATTGATATTATGTCTTTTATATAGACATCTCATATTTCAAAGATGATTTATCTTTCTATTTATTCTAATAAAAAGATTTCAATAATGTTATCAAAATAGTATTACTTATCTTAATTAGTGATGAAGTCCAACTCAAATTTTGGAAGAGATCCTTAGAAATTCAAATATGAGTGGAAAATCTCGTATTAATTAAAAATAAGAAAGTTAAAGTAGTATATTAGAAAAACAAAAGACATGAAAGTATCTAAGTTTTAAGATTTGATGTTGGAAGTGACATGATCAATCTCCCTAATTTATTCTAGCAAAAAAAATCCAACAACAAAAAAAAGAGTGGAAGTAATTCTTGTACAACCCTAAATGCACACTCCATGAACACTTTTCATTTTTTCTTGTCTCTTCTTACTAGTATCACATCATCGATCATTAATTACTTATCCCATTCTTTCTTCATGAAAAGTAGAGAGATTCGGAAATGCAATAAGTAATGCTATAGTAAAGTTAAGTAGAGAGAGATAAGAATAAAACAGACTAAAATCAGAAGAAGGAAGGAAAATAGATATGTAATTACGCACAAGATATAATAATGTCTTACTTCACATCAGAAAAAAGAAAAAACTTTAGATTAATAACGACAATTAAACATGAATGGCAATACTATGATAATTATAAAAGAATTGAAATTAAGTTGAGACATGTGTCCCCATATTGCTTAATATAAGTTCATCCTTAAGAGCTCAGAATGATCCTCAGTGGACACATTTTCTCGTAAAAGTCAAAGGATTCATCCTAACTGCTCCTAAAAGCATGTAATTGATTGATTGTTTCCTTCTTTGGCAAAAATTTTCATGAATTTGTCTGAAGAGATATGAGGAGAAACTAGAGTCACAAGTTTTAGACAGAAGTGACAGCTTCTTATCAAATGATCGAAAACACCCTCCCCACAAGAGAAAAAAAAAAGTAACCAATATAGCTCCATTCTTCAAATGACGAGGTTTAGTATCAAATCCTTGTCCCTTTGTCAGTAATTGAAAGATGAGTCTAGGATGAGTCTAAACCGTTGATTCAATCATGAAAATTAGAAATCAGGTGAAATATAATTGGTTTAATTTATAAACTGAAGAGACAGCAGAGGTATCCGATGATTTTTGTGTTAACTGACTTGGATTATGCACTCATGTGGGTCATCATCTTTCTTATTTGTGACCATATATTGCACTGATTGTGGAAAAGTTTCACTCCAACATCACATTTCCTTCTTTAACCCAATTCAGTAACTTTCAACTTCTAACTCCTTGCAGATCTATCTCACTAATTTGTCAATGAATGTATACATAAATATACAGAAACGTATTATGTATTATGCGTGTGCATGCTGAAATTATGTATTATGCATGTGCTATCTATAGCAAGGTGTAATGTATGCATAGTTCTACATAGACTAATTTGTGATCCACAAGTCAGATATAAATTTACGTCTGACTTATAAACGTCACACATAAGATTATGTCTGACATGTAAGTGTTAGACGTAAAAGCTTTATTTTACGTCTCATGCCTATTGATAAGACATAAACTTTGATCACTTAATTATAAAAGTATTAACACGCATTTTTTACATATGATTCTTATATGTCAAACAAGAAAATCATTGACGTGGTAAGTTGATTTTGTGAAGGTGATACAATGGTATGAGCAATTGTATAGTGTAGATGAAGCATAATAATCATACACCAGAATATCAGAAGCAACAAAGCAAAAATATTTCAATGAAAACTGAAGATACCATGCATCATACACACTGCTTGGAAGAAAATTCGAAGTTATTTTCACCCCACTATGCTTGATATATGTTACTGAGGCATAAGGGTGAATATACAAGGACTTACCCAATATTAACTCTTCATGAACTTCAGTCTAAATTCTCATTCAAATAACAAAACACACAGAGAAAGGTTTAACTTGACCCAAGGACATCGATAGAGTCAATTTGCAGCACTGCAGCTAAGGTTTTGTAACACATATACAAGGCCTATAGAAACAGACTCAGGACTTTCAAATCATTTTGGGAGACCTGAAACAATCCAAGAACAACATGAAAAATCAGATGCATTTTCAAGATTAATGCCAACAATTCAAGTAAGTATATATTTTTAACATATTATATACAATTAGTCCTAATTATAAACTAGGATTTATAAACAAAAAAATATTGCACGAATTGAAGATATTGTATGGTCATGATGATGCCTTTGCATGCACAGTGTTTGGTAGTGGGGAAGAGAACAGTGTAATTCATGTACGGAGGTCAGATATACATATTGCAGCACCAAACAAAAAAGGAATTGCATATACATGTTTAATAGTAATTAATAAGAAGAGAAAAAAACAAAAATTATTAGCATATAAGACAAAGTTTTATACAAACTAGTATAATATATATTAAAGCACAATACCACAAGAAACTCTCCAAACAACCTCTAATTCAAGCTCATCAAATTTTGAATTGAATCCTCTCTTTTTTTTTTCAAAAAAGAAAAATATTGTTATCAACAATCCTATCTCTTATCCATAAATATTACTTAACTCTTATGTGCTGTATTATCAAAGGGGTTATCCCATTTCTGGAAGATAGTGGGAATTCAAAAGAAGTAAGATTGTATGGAAAAGCAAACATGTACATTTATATAATAAGCACCATAGAAATGTTATGAAATTGAAAAACCACAATCTTGCATGTGAGAAAGGACAAATAGAGAATTATGGATGTGAGAGTACACCATAGGCCCTATAAAATGCTCATTAAATCAAATATAGTGTGAAAATAAACCAAAATAAAAATGAAGGTAAAGTGAATAATTAAGCACTGTTATTATGTCATTTATAAAAATTTACATATGATGTTTAGGGTTAAGAAAACCCATGGATCACTAGGGTTTGCTATATGAATGAAGTATAATAAGATGCATTATTATTATAGGTGAGATAAAAATTGACCCTATAACACCTTCAAAGGACCCCTTTTATGTGTTTGATGCGATTTCCTTTTGTAGTAAAGAAAATTCAACCATCTGCAAGCACTCACCTAAACAAGTTATTGTCCAAATTAATGATCTTGTTAATTTTTCAATTATATATGCTCATAATATAACGGCAATGATTCAAACAGCACCAAGTCTTTTCCGTGTCAACCTCTGAAAATAGCAGCAAAATCTATAGCAGTGAGAGAGGAAAAACTAATTTACCATTATTAAGCAGAAGAAGAAGAACAACAACAAAAATTTTACTGCTGCAAAGGTAAGTTTGAGGTGTCTCCGTTGGGCTTGATGAGATTCCTCTTCTTCTTTTTCTTCTTATAAGGGATTCCTCTGGCCTTAGCTTGAGAGTCACGAACCTCACGAAGGTAAACTCTTATGGCACCACTAGCGAATGGATTAGTCTCTGGTAAGCCTCCATTTTCTTCATATGCAGCTCTCAGTCTTCCAATGAGAGCATCAAGGCTCCCCCAAGCTTGTTTTAGAGGGCAAGTGCAAGGACCAGGTGGCTCAACTTGACCAAAGAAGAGACACCCTTGAGCATGCACTTTAGTCTTCCCAAACTGATCCAAGTACCTTAGAAAATCAAGAACTTGGTTGGAATTGCACTGTGAAAGTGCCACAGGAGGCCTTTGGTTCCTCAAGTACTGCCCAAAAGTGTTCCAATCCCTCCTCTTCTGAGATTCATACCTACTCAGAGGATGTTGTTGTTGCTGTTGTAACTGCTGCTGATGTTGCTGATGCCGATCAGTAATATCAGCAGCAGTAGCAGAAGAAGTAGAAGAAGATCTTGACGATCCTTCTGCTATGTCTTTTCCTTTGGTGGACATATCTGAGTCAGTGGTGATGGTAATTCATTTAGTATCTGGTTTTGTGAAGCTAACGAAGAAAGGGAAGGTTTTGGTTTTGGAAGGGAGAAGACAAGAGAATAGGAGTGGAAGAAAATGACAAATTTTTTTTGGAGGATCACATCAAAGGGGGCTAGTGAGGAGACATGGAATGGGACCAATGAAAGTGCTTTAGCCTTCTTTTTCTTCCTTCCCTACATTATCTTGCTTTAATGGTACTATTAGCATTAACCATACTTTATAATTTTGTTTCCTCTTATTTTTATTTTTCTTAATTATTATGCTCCCATCATCAAAGGTGTCATTATTGGGTAACTTGGCGTAATTAGCACTGTGGTTATACCCAATCACCATTAAATAACAGTCTAGGTCCTCTAGCATTAAGGGTTTGTTTGCCACCTAATAGAAAATTTTGGGATTACAAGTTAAACTTAGTGATTTCCGTAACCTATTCTATAACTCATTGTCATTGCACAAAAGTATGGTGTTACATCTCTTTCACATGCTCATCAACCACAAAACTTTTCAATTCTATTTACCCTATACCTCTTACTAATAAAAGGAATTCCACCCAAAACTTTAATGCAAAATTCTAACGATAAATAACACAGATTTTTACTGTACCTCCATAAATACATGACATGAAAGAACATCTTGATATTATTTTATTTTATTTTTTTGAATTTTTCATATTAAAATTAACCTCTTAAAAGTTAAACAAATTATATCTTTTAAATTTACGTGAATTTCAATAGAATAATAAATTTCTCTTTCTTTGTGGAGGAAAAAATAAAGTAAAGAATAATTTTGAGTGGAGGAAGGGTTGTTACTTGATTGATGAAGTATCTAATCGGAAAATCTTAATTATATAAAAATATTTTATGTATATATGCTTAAGGTCCGTACTACACCATTTCAACACCTAGTTTATGGCATAATCATAATATCTAGAATTCATATGCATATTGACATAAAAACTCACATGTGACCAACAAATTTAATTGTTGTGGTCATTTCTTTTATATTGAAATATCTTGTACAAACAACTTTACCTTTTACCTTTTAACTTTTCTTTACCAACCGATTAAGATAAGTTTTGTTTTCAATCCTACACTTAATTTTCTTTTGCCATGCTATAGAAGTTACCTTTATATTATATTATATTATATTATATTATATATATATATATATATATATATATATATATATATATATATATATTAAGTCCGCACTCATTAGAGTTAGAGTAAACATTCACTTAAGTCCGTATTTATTTAAGTTCGCATCCCGTTTAAATCTGCATTTAGAAAGGAAAAATTTTGGGATCAATAAATAATTGTGTGTGTTTATTTTCACAAAAACTTATGTAAAGTCATTTGAATTTATGTTCTATTAAATTTTGTTATATATAGTATGTGAATAACATAAAATAACAAGTTTGTCCTATAACATATCTTCCATATCTATCATATATCTTATATTTATCATACTTTTAGAATCCCTGCAAATTCTCAACACTCATAATATTTTAGATTGTAATTATATGACCTATTATTCTATATTGTAATATGACTCTTAAAATTTGACAAGTCCACATCCTAATTAAGTCTGCATCAAACTCTCAAGATCAAAATGGGGACTTAAGCGAATGTTTACTATACTTTTAAAATAACTCAATCTCTTATATACACAACGACGTTTAAAATTAGAAATGTAAATTATTAATATTAGTTGTAACACCCCATTTAATTAATAATCGTAATTAAAGGAAGTGTCACACTAAAATAGTATAGTAGCGCAGTCTTAGAGTTTCCATGTAGCCCTAAAAGAAAGCCCAAAGTAGAAAAATCCAGCCAGATGGCTAAGTAGCGGAGTCACCAGTCCCCTGTTGACCGCAAGAACCTCTCGCATCTGCTCATATCAATAAATTAATGATCATCGCAAAAGGAGAAGAACCACATACAAGATAGCCAAGCAAACAAACAGGGTAAGCTATAGTAGATACAATTCATCAAGCACTCACATGCCATTACACAGTCCAAACAATATGTATCATCCAAACATATTATGACTCCTCAATCAATACACTAGACTCTGACTCGACTCATCCGGATACATATAACCTAGTCAGATTTAGCGAATGCTTGCGCTTGAGGTGGATACCTCTGCTCACCCCCGAGCTATGTGTTACAAGTGTTATAATGTTTCCAATCCCCCCCCCCCCACAAGGTTAGCCCTTAATGAGTTTCAGGCCTCTTACTACTCTCACCACAAGAGTCAGTCCGCTCTGAGTGAGACTAACTGACTCCTTAGAATGTCAGGATGCAACCTTACCTTGAATCCTTACCAAGTTATATAGATGGGGAACCACCATGAACACCCACTAACAGGGGCCATAGAATTACGTCCCGACCACTTAAGCACGACCCTGAAAATCCCACCTAGAGACCTCAAGGAATTACGCACTAACACGGACCAATCATACTCAATCAATCAGGAGAGAATTAACATGCATATATATATATATATATATATATATATATATATATATATATATATCACATACAAGCTCTTTATAATCCCTCTCTTATATTTTTCTTTGTATTTATATACTCACCCATTTTTCTCAAATC
>Ga0099822_1004701_pt1 | contig 17798 bp, 7 predicted proteins | sample CowpeawhiteBW_FD_76839 | JGI IMG/M metagenome (GOLD analysis project Ga0099822, IMG submission 76839) | Root nodule microbial communities of legume samples collected from California USA - Cow pea white BW | ecosystem: Host-associated > Plants > Roots > Nodule | place: USA: California | collected...
GATGAGTAGCATCCATATGGCCATAATCAGAATCACCATCTTCATAAGCAAAGTGTGTTTCTATGTTCTTCTCATTATTTGTAAGATGCTTTGGTGTACAATAAGTACAACTCAAATGGCCTTCACCACCGTAATGATAATATATATTTTCACACTTTTGGTGACAAAAATGTGTCTTTGAAATTTGCTTTATAAGCATGTCCATAATCAATATCACGATCACGATCATGAAAATATAAATTAAATATTGCTGCATTCACTTCTTGGGATTGGAGCAGAATCAATTTGGACAGGTTTCATGATTTTCTATCAAAAGCTCATTGCTTTGTTCAGCCATACAAAGGCATGAAATAAATTCATAATATTATTGTTGCATTCACGTATGGGAATGGAGCATATTAGGCAGATCTCATGATTTTTCATCAAAAGCTTTATTGCTTTGTCCTGCCAACCATACATAGGCATGAAATAAATTCATAATATTTATGAAATCTCTTTTCACAATATTTTTTTCATGAGCAAATTAGTTGCTTAGATGCTTTATTTCTTTATTTAATGGTATCCCAATATCCATTGCATTTAAATATATTTCAACATTTAAAATCCAATATGAGGAATTCTTCCTTGTAATATAAGGGTCACAAATCCAAATTTTGCAACATTTAGCGTGTTTAGAACTAGCACATAAAATAATATTAATAATAATAGTAATCATCATCAAAATAATAATAATAATCACTGTCATAATAAAATAAAAATAATAAGACGGAGATGAAAATTGACAAAGTTAAACAATTCTTATCACAAGAAGAAGAATATAAGGTAAAATTATAAATTGAGAAAGGATTAGAAAGAGCCTGGATTGAGACACGCAGAGCACTGTCGTTAGAGAGAAAAAGTTTCCACTAGTCCTCAATTGGTTGAAGCATCGTGCTGATAACGTGTTATGAAATAAAGCGAATAACAGAGAGAATAATAGATAATAGAGAAGAGAAGAAACAATAGAGAATAGAGAATGAGAGAATAGAGAGTAACTCATCTGTGTCTTATTATTGATAGGAAGAGTCCTATTTATAGATACAACATGTATTCCATAAAGGAAACAAATCAGCGTAGTCAATACAAATATTTACATAAAGAGTAATGAATCATATGAATATCAATCATATGAGTAAATATATCAAATCAATGGACAATCATTAATTCATAACAGTAATAATAATAATAATAATAATCACTGTCATAATAAAAATAAAAATAATAAGACGAAGATGAAAATTGATAAAGTCAAACAATTCTTATCACAAGAATAAGAATATAAGGTAAAATTGTAAATGAAGAAAGGATTAGAAAGAGCTTGGATTGAGACACGCAGAGCACTATCGTTAGACGGAAAAAGCTTCCACTAGTCCTAAATTGGTTGGAGCTTTGTGCTGATAATGTGTTATAAAATAGAGCTAATAACAGAGAGAATAATAGAGAATGAGAGAATATGGAGTAACTTTTTTGTGTGTCGTATTATTGATAGGAAGAGTCTTATTTATAGATACAAATAGTTAATTAGTTAATAAAAATATTTATATAAAGAGTAATGAATCATATGAGTATCAATCATATGAGTAATTGTATCAAATAAATGGACGACCATTAATTCATAACAATATACATATATATATATATATATATATATATATATATATATATATATATATATATATATATATATATATATATATATATGTGTGTGTGATAAATAATTAAATGTGTTAGGACCATTATATCTTATTAGCCAATTTATTAAAGTGATTTAATTGATTATATTTATGGCTAAGAGTATCTAAATATCATGAAAATATTAATAGTGTAGATACCCATAATATTCTAATTTGTTAAAGGGACCAAATTAGGAATATGAACTGAAAGCACATATAATATTTCTATTTCTTTCTGTTCCTCCCCTTCAGAAGAAAAAATCAAGAGAGAAACTTCAAGTGCTCTACATTTTGAACACCAGATACCAATATCATCTTATCATTTGTTTTTTCCTAATGGTCAATCTCAATCTAAATATGCTTCCACATTAAATTCTTTGGGTATTAAGAACCGCTCAATTTACTCTATGTTTATTATTCTTTTATATTTCCATAATCTAACGTTAAAATACTTGTGCTTTAAACTTTTAGATTGTGAAATTTGTAAACATGATTATAAAATTTAAAATGTATTTTTAGATGTGAAAGTATTTTCTAGATCGTATAATTTATAAGTGTATTTCGAATTATGTAATGTAGAAAACATAGATTTTCATCATGATGAATATCACCTAAAGGGCTTTTTAGCTTGGGCCAATGCCTATGCCTATTTCTTTCATTATTGTTCTTAAATAAATATGTGAATATTTTATTTTGAGTCTAATGTGTGGGCTTTATTGAAGCCTAATTCGTATTTCAGCCCATGAATTAATCTTTCTTCACGTCTTCAGTCCTCCTTTTGGGTTTGCAAAGTGGTAGCCCAAATTACAATCTGCAGCAAGGATGCTTCAAACGGCTTGGCCTACAACCAGCAACCCAACTTCATTTTATGCACAATCCAAGCAAAGGAGATTCTCATTTTCCTTTGAAACGCGCACCCTGTACTAGGGTTCAGATTCACGCCGCTGGGTTTCACTCACAACCCTCTCGTGGCCCTTCATGTGTTCCACCAACAGTTTAGGTTGACAATCATTTCGCTGTCAGGATCCTCACCATTAGGACCTGTTTTTCATCTTTGTCATTAGGATCCTAGACGGTTTCCTTTTTCCTTCTGTTTTTGTGGCTACCCTTAATCTATAAAAGGTGCTAGGATGAATGAAATCGTGGTTGAGATTACTCCCCCCTCCATTCGTTAGCTCAAACCCTAAACCCTAGATAAGGTATTAACCTTGTCAGGTTACCCTAAACCAATGAGAGTTCCCCATTGGAACTCAGTCTTCCGCTGCCTGTTTGGTGGTTTTCCACCGAACGATTGACGATTCACAGCCTTGCGAGGAGTTTCCGTCGAAGATTCACTGAGGCTCACTCATCATGTGGTAATCAGAGTGCCGATTTCGAGCTTGGAGGTCTTCAAAGATAAGTTTCTTCACTTATCTCCATTTCTGATTTCATATGTCTTTGATTTCTGTCTGGTGCGATCTTGTTTGAGTCTATTTTCGCTACTGTGCGTGAATCTGTGTGCTTCCTCTTCCAATAATTTTTTTTTTCTTAAAATTGATTCGAAAATATTTTTTCTCAATGGTCTTGAATCAATTTCCTAGCTGTATAGATTTCTATTCTGCTACTTGATGCATGTCACAGTTAGGTTTTATTTTCAATTTGATTACCTAGCTTTAATGTTTTAAAATCCTCTGTTTTGTCTTAGGTTTTGTGTAATTTCGTTTCTATGTTCTGAATTTCATAGAAGTAGTACGAGTGTGTTGTTTTCTTATGTTAGTTGAGTTATTCTGTGTTCATGTTATATGTTTCGTGTTCTAAATTTGCTATTAGATCATTAGCAAATTGTTCTATAGTGCCTTATTTTTCACTGCTCGAGTTTCATTTCTCCTTATATTGCTCATGTTTCAATCTGTGTGTGTGAGTTTTCTACTTGCAATTGCCGCTTTTTGATTGCTTTGTTCTGTTTTGTTGCTTCATTTGCTGGCCAATGATTGTAATGACTGAACTACACTTATTCCACTGCATTCATAATATATATGATTCTGTTCAGATTGTTTATGTGGAAGTTTAGTTGGTTCTGGTCCACACATAGGCTGACTCTCTGCTGCCTTGTTTGCATCAGTCCATTGCTTATTTTTTTCCAGTTGAGTTTAGTGCTTCTATTGAGTCTTTGCTGCCTTGATTGAATATGTTATTGTGCTGAAACTCCATTTGTTGGCCAACTCTATTTGGAAACGTATCCACTGAGTTGCTTGATTCTGGTTATCTAAAATGTTGATGTGGATACTCAATCTGATATATGTGCTTATGTTTGAAACACCTTTCACTTAGCAGTTCTATTTTTTTAAATAGTTTTAAAGACTGCACCCGTTTCAATTCACTATGCTCATTGCTTTGAGAAGTTTATCAGTTTGAGTTACTATATGCAATCTGTTTAGGCCAATTATTTGAAAGCTAAGTTACATTTTTCTGGTTGTATGTGCTTAGCATAACCTTGCTCGTTAATATGGTTTCTTGTGATTGATGTTTGTGTGCTCTAACTATATTCATATCCCAACTATTTGAAGTAAAATCATGATGATATTTATTGATATTAGCAACTACATTGGTTTTAATTGTGTGTCTGCTTAATCACAATTTGTTGTTCTGTGATTAGCCTAGAGTGTGCATCTTATCATATCACTGCAATTTTATACCTCTACCTTGGTTGTGCTGGCCGTTATTTTCATTTCAACTCAAGATCTTATATGATTGATTCAGTGTGACATTGAACCTCTTACACTATCTGTATCATTCTAAAAATGCATGCTTTTGCTTCAGTTCTGCTTAGGCTATGTCATTGTGTTTTACTGAGTTGATTGTGTATTTGACTTATGGCCAAATTTTTGGATGCAAAGTCTGCAGCATTGCACTGAACTTCTGGTTTAATATGGTACTGTGAATCTAATGCATAACTTTTGTTGCCTAATTTTGTTCTTGGCTGAGAGTCACTCTGTTTTTCCTTGAGTCTCTTTCAAAAAATTTTAAGTTGAGTCATTTGCTTTGAACATGACTTGTTTTTTTTTTGTTAGCTGAATGAAATTGAACTTGAACTTTGATATAAATAGAAAAAGTGTGTAACAAGTGTAGCAAAATTATTTCAAAATATACAAGTGTGTAACTATATGGCCTTGTGATCTGATATAAATAGAAAAATAAATCTAGAAAAGAAAAATTGATGGCCTGTTGAGTGAAAAGAAAATGATGGTTCATTTCACAACTCCTTTAAATACTCTCGATGCCTTCTTCACTTGCTCACTATGCTTGTATGGGAGCTTCATTGAGTTTTGATTCTTTTATATTCATTTCAGCTGCATCTATCTTGTCATGTATGATTCAACTTGTTTGTTTTGTGTCTTCTTGATTTTAGTTTTGTTAATCTTGTTCTAAACACATTCCTTAGGTTCTCTTTGTGTGCTATCCTTTGTTGTTTTGCCTTTTTCTTGCTTGTCCTCCTTGCTTATTCAATTGAGTTTGTCCATTTAATTCTATCACTTGATGTTGTCCAATTCTTCCATTTGAGCTTTTCTTGATTTTGTTTTCTGCTTTGCTATTCTTATGTGGAAGAATTTGAGTGCTCTTGGTTCATTTGGCTTGAAACTCACTGATTTGGAAACTTTGTAGGTGATTACCTTTCTCTTGAAGGTAGAGCTGAAGGAGGAATTGTGAGGAAAGACATTGAGATAGCATTCCGAGAGAATTTTTTTTATTTCTGTTTTGATATCACAGAATTTTGTGGTGTAATTTTTTCTTATTTCAGTTTCTGTTTCATTTGGCTTAGGTGGAAAAATGCTTTACAACAATCCTAACTTTAGCTTGGTGTGTAATAGTTTCTTAATGTGTAGTGTGAGGTCATCAAGGGGTCCAAGTGCCACTTGATTCTTCACATAGGAAAAATTCTTGTCTAGTTTATGTTTTCCTGTTTTCTTGTTTTCTTGTTCTTTATGTTTTCCCTGTCCAGGTTATATGTGTGATATGCATGTTGAATTTATGTTTTACGTCTTTGTGATATGTAGGTGCAAATCTTTCAACACTTAGTTGACCTTTCTTTGGTCGTAGGATTTCACACACTTTGAAAGTTGTTTTTCATGATCAAAATCTGTGTTGCATAGAATTTTTACTGAGAAATTTTTGTGAAAGAAATTTAGAGATCTCTGGCTAGGAAAGGCTTGGTTTCTAAGCCTGTCCATGATACTCACCTCCCTTTCTTGGGAGCATCTCTAGAAATATTTTCCTTGATATTCTCTTTAAAAATTCATAAAGTATCTTACTGAAAAAAAAATTGTTTTGATAAGTGTTTTAAAAGTGTTTTGCAAAATGACTTTTCAGTCGTACAGTGGATTGCATTTAGGTAGTCATAATGAGGAAAAAATGCATCATACACATGAGAGTACATTCCCTTTCTTTGGTGAGGACATAAGTGCATTATCATACATATCTTGGGAGAGCGAAATAGATGATTTAGTGCATTCATTCCATCTTAGGCACAATAAATACTACTTTTGTAGGACATGCAAGAGAGTGGTGGGATTATAGGCCGTCTAGAGTGGAAAAAGGGAGAAAATTTCCCAATCAAAATTGGAGTGAGTTGAGAGCATGCATGAGAAGAACATTCATACCACCTTCCTTTGATTTAGATCGTGAGATAGAGAAAAAAAATTGAGATAACAAGAAGGAAGGAGGAAAAACTCACAATACTTCTAAGAGAGATAAGGGAGTTGGAAGAAAAGGAAAGATTAAGAATTCAAAGAAGAGAGCAAAAAGAAAAAGAAAATTTTGAGAAAGAAATGAGAGAGGAACGAGAAAAGCATCAAAGAGAAAGGGAAGAGATAAAGAAGAGAGAGCATGAAGAAAAAAAAAGCTCAGAAATTAAGAGAGAAAAAGAGAAAGAGTATAAGTTGAGAAAAGAGAAGGAGGAAAAAGAAAGAAAAAAACGAGAAGAAAAAGAGAGAGTAAGACAAGATGCAGAGTTTAAAAGAAAAGAGAAGGAGGAAAAAGAAAGAAAAGAACGAGAAGAAAAAGAGAGTAAGACAAGATGTAGAGTTTAAAAGAAAAGAGAGATTGAGAGAAAAGAAAGAAAATAAATAACGCTTAAGGAAGTAGAGATACAACATTCTATTCCTTGCATAGACTTCAAAGGAGTAATCCCATCTTTTTACTCTTCCTTATTTTTCCTTAATGCTTTTGTCTTAACTTTCCCTAAAATTGCTTTTCCACCTTCACCAATCATTCCATACTCTTCAAAAGTTTTGCAAAAATCAACCTTTGACCTAGAGTTACCTTTTAGGTTACAATTAAGTCAAAGGGAAAATCAATATTTCTGTGAAGTAGGCCTCATTGAAAATGTTTCCAAATATAAAAGCCCATCTTCATTTATCTTAAGAAAATATACTCTGCATGGTATCCAGAATTTTAATAAAAATTTATTTGATGATTCTTGCATATGTGTTTTTGATCCTAGAAGAAAAAGGCTTTCAAAGCTATGGGCTAAGAAACCTCTTGATCTAAGGACAGATCCTCTTCAAGAGGGAGGGGATGATGAATATCACCTAAAGGGCTTTTCAGCTTGGGCCAATGCCTAGGCCTATTTCTTTCATTATTGTTCTTAAATAAATATGTGAATATTTTATTTTGAGTCTAATGTTTGGGCTTTATTATGTAGCCCATGTCTACTTGTCCCATGAGTGGGACAATCAAATAATGAGCCTAAAGCCCAATTCGTATTTCAGCCCATGACTTAATCTTTCTTCACGTCTTCACCTACGGCCCAATTCGCTCACGTGTGCAACATTTTTCAACATTAACTTTCACACGATTGACAGCACACTGTCTTCAGCCCTCCTTTTGGGCTTGCAAAGTGGCAGCCCAAATTACAATTTGCAGCAAGGATGCTTCAAACGGCTTGGCCTGCAACCAGTAGCCCAACTTCATTTTATACACAATCCAAGCAAAGGAGATTCTCATTTTCCTTTGAAACGCGCATCCTGTATTAGGGTTCAGATTCACACCGCTGGGTTTCACTCTCAACCCTCTCGTGGCCCTTCATGCGTTCCACCAATAGTTTAGGTTGACAATCATTTCGTCGTTAGGATCCTCACCATTAGGGCCTGTTTTTCATCTTTTCTGTTAGGATCCTAAACGGTTTCCTTTTTCCTTATGTTTTCATGGCTGCCCTTAATCTATAAAAGGTGCTAGCCGTTTGTTTGTAAATTCAACTTGGATGAATGAAATCGTGGTTGAGATTACTCCCCCCATTCGTCAGCTCAAACCCTAAATCTTAGATAAGGTATTAACCTCGTCGGGTTATCCTAAACTAGTGAGAGTTCCTCACTGAAACTCAGTCTTCCGCTGCCTGTTTGGTGGTTTTTCACCGAACGATTAATTGTTGATTCACAGTCTTGTGAGGAGTTTCCGCCGAAGATTCGCTGAGGTTCGCTCATCACATCATCTTGTGTTTAGTAAGCATTTTTAGTTTACATAATTTAAAAATATGTTATAAATGGTATAATATAAAAATGCAATCTATATTACATGATTTGAATTGTATTTTCATACTCTGCAATCTGAAAAGTATTCAGAATTTACATCCCTTAATGTATTTCTAAATTACGCAATATAAAAATTTATTTTAGATCGAGTAATTAAAATGCATTTTTGAATTACGTAGTTATATAATGCAAAATACATTCTAAACTATATGATTTAAAATATACTTTTAAATTCAAAAATATATAATAAATTATACAATTTATAGATTATAATATATTTTTAAATTGTACCATCTATTACATAATATAAAATATATTTCTAAATTATATAATCTAGATATTCTGAGGATAATTCAGACTTTTCCACAGAGATATAAAAATATGGTTAGGAGGTGCTAAAAGAAACACCCACTTCTATTATTATTGAGCCTTTTTTATTGATTTTCCATATCGCTTCTCATCCATTTGACAAAAGACTAGTATTTAATAATTCATATAAATACAATAGAAAAGACCCATGTGTATAGACTTGCTAGTTTTATTTATATACAATAGGAGACAAGTAAAAAGAAAAAAAAGGAGCGAAATGAGCATGGTCCAAAAATAACTATCAATAGGTGAGTGTAGTTTTATGAATTCTAAATGTTTGTTAACATGAATTATTTTTTGTTATATGTCATTAAATGTTTTAGATGTTTTTCATCCTAAAAATATCTCTTTCACTTGGTGGTGTAAAAAGCAATTACTTTAGGGCTTCCCATTAGAAGCATTGACATTACATAATGCATCCCCTATCCCCTATGATTAAAGGGAGTCTCTTTGACGTGTAGGTCCAGATGTGGGTCCGGATGTAGGTCCGAATCCGAATCCGAATCTAGGAACAGATGCCTGCATTAGACCAATAGAATGCTTCCTCAATATGCATTTTCCATAAATATTAATATCTATTCCATCATTTCATTATTTCTGTCACTAACAAGGAAAAGTAACATTTTTACTTTTATACTGCAAACATGTTAAAAATGAATTTGGATTCTCTATTGTACTTGTTTTTCTGTACAGAACTTCTATTATGTCTTTCAAATATATTAATAGACACTTATTTTGATGTTTTAAAATATATTTAAAAAGTTTTTAAAAATATCAATATCAATTTATTTTGAAGACACAAAAAAAATAATACCAAAAAACTAATAAGGAATCTAAACTCATTAAAAAACATTAAAATTATAATGATCGAATGAAAAGTTACCATTTTTTGTAAAGTGAAAAAAAATGTACCTCTTTCGCAATGAAAACGCCGACATTGTAAACGGGGGTAAGATCAGGATAAAACAAGCCATAATTACGCTCAGAAACTGTGGGCTTTAGATTCTCATTGAATAGAGAGAAGATGAAAGTCTCAAAAGTTCGACCAGGCATTAGAGGGGTTCCTTTCCCAGAGTTAATGTGCTTGATGAGATTCCCATTATAAGTTTCCGCATTCTCAAAACTAACACCCCCTTCGTGCTGCTCACCAACAGAGGGCCAACCCGTTTCGGCTACCACCAATTCCACGTCCTCATACCCTAGTTTCTTCATTGCTGAGAAAACTGCGTCCATTTGCGCGTCGAACATGTTCGTATATTTCATTGACGTAACCTTATCCCGAACACCATTGTTTGGTTTAAAGAGCGCGTAGTTCACAGTATCGAGATCGGTCGAAGTGATACCGAAGAACGGATACGGGTTCACCATGAAAGGGGACTTGGTTCGTCGGTGGAAATCCAGCATCGGCGCAAAGATGGCTTTGTCGTGGCCACGGCGGAACGAGGCGGCACTGGGAGGCTCTAACGGGTCCAGGATCTTAAGCGAGTGAGGAGTGGAGACTTGGACGGTAGTGTGGTTGGCGAGGGAGAGAGCCTTATGGAGGGATTCCATAGCTGGAAGAATGTTGGCGATTAGTGTTTTGTTGTTGCTTTCCAAAACCTCGTTCCCAACGGAAATACGCGTCACGACGGTTTTCGGGAGGAAGGGTAAGATGTTTTTTGAAAGCCAAGCTTGTGCACCAGGAATCGTTGCGAGGGAGGGGATGTGGGCGTTCTCCACCGTTACAGTTACGGAGATTGCAGTGCCTGCGAAGGCGCGAAGGATGTCGTGGTTGGCGTCGAAGATTTTGATGCGGTCGATGGTGGTTTTAGATTTGAGGAAGGTGGCCACCGTTGAGGGCGGTGGGAGTTCGTCTGCCATCGTGCCATAGTTGACACCAATTTTAGTGTTGGAAGCGTAAAGTTGTTGGAAAAGGGTGCATGCTAGGAGAAGCAGAAGGGCACGTGAAGATGGTTGAGTTTCAGCCATGAGAGGGAAAGTTCGTGGGAACGATGTGTGTGTGCGCGTTGTTTTAGTGGACAAATTGCGGAACTGTAACATTTGATGGGTCCCATTTCTAATTTCCAACACAACATCATTCTAAGATTTCGCTTTCACAACATTCAGCACGTGCCTTCTGCTGGTTGGATTTTGTAGAAGAAATGTTCTTTTATTAATCTTAATGGTAATTCGACCTTGTTTTTCTAATGATATTTTATATATGAGAGATTTTGTTATTTTCTTTCTACTTTGAAACACTTTTATATTTTAATTACACATCATGTTTGTTTGGATTTAAAATTTACAATAGATATATTTTGAATTGAGAAATTCAATTATTTTTTAATAATAATAATAACTTTTTACATAATTTTTGGATATATGAATTTTAAAAGAATTTGAAACATTATGAATTTTGAACATATTCTCCTTATTTGAACTTTTATAATTTTAAGTTTCACTTTGAAATATTACATATTTTTCATCTCACATTTATATTTTTTCTATCTTTTCTTGGATTTGATTTTAGTGGATAAAGTTTCACCCTATCATATCTTTGGCTGATTGAAGTATTGTCTAATAAATATTATATTTTTTAGTATTGTTGACAAATTCTTTTGGATTAAAATTAATTGTAATAATTTTCTGTTAAATTATTAATTGTTATATTTTTATTTATGTACTACAAAAAAGATATTTATTAGTAGCCATTATTTTATATTGCTACAAATATTTTCATTTCTGTTAATTTTTTAACTGTTATAATTGTTTTGTATTTATTATATGCTTCCTCATTCAATTTCACATAGTTCAATTCACTCAGTTTTACTCCCTTTATGGTTTTCACTCTCCTCTTACTTCTAGTTCTCACTATTAATGTCATTCTTAACCGTACTTTCAGTATTGTTCTTGTTCTCACTCTCACTATCATTCTCATTATCATTATTGTCGTCTCGCTAAAAGGTAGGTTTTCTTATGGTTTTATCTAGGTTTCAAATCGTTGAAGGTGGTGGTGGTGAACTTGAATCATGGTCAATCTCTTATCTCGATCGCAAGCAATGACAACATCGCCTTCTTGTCAAGGAACTCATTGTCATGATGTTAGGTTACATGGCGAATTTGGTGGAGTTTTAGAATTTCGATTAAGGACAAGTCGTCGCAAAAGGGTTGCTTATGGCAACACAATTGGTAGGGATTAATGTCTTTTCTTTGATAAACTAACATTCTAGTGCAACGCTACAATATAGAATCGATATGGTATGGCTTTTACACATATTGTTTCCCATACTTCATGATCTTTAGTTTAATGATAATGTTATTGTTTTATGGTGATCATTAATTTCAGTTATGGAAACTATCTCTCTACTTATGGCAGATGTTGCATACATTTTAATCCTCTCCATACTCTTTAATGGTGGAATCCATGTGCACATGCCTTCCTTTTATATTCATATTGCTACTTCAGTTTTTAATTTATACTAGTTTTAGAATTGGCATGACATTTATGCTTACCTATATATGTTTTATCTAGTAATTATAAGGTGATTTAGGTGCATTATTCAATCCTCTATCAATCCAAGTTTAAAGTATTGGATTTATTTTCGTTAATCAATAGGCTAGTAGGTATCTCTTATAGGCCCTTTCACTATCCTTTGATTTTGATGTATTTCTCTTAAACAGACAATAAAGAAATGATTGGGTTCTGGACTTGGTAAGATGCTTGTACCACATTACACCATTTTTCACTTTAAGCAACAAGTAAAAAGTGTTGTCTGAATTTAAAAAAGTGTGGCCTAAACTTTAGAAAAAACTTTGGCAACAGTTTGTAGGTGTGGGTTTAGGTTATAAGCAATAATTTTTGTACTAAAAGCTACACAATTTACAAAACTGTTGTCTTATAGTGTTAGAATAAGTTACACATTTTAAATTTGCTTATTGCTTATAGACAACACATTTTGAATGTTGCTTGTTGTTTACAAGCAACACGTATTAAATGTTTTTTATTGTTTTTAGACAACACACTTGAAATATTGCTTCATGTTTAGACAACATGTTTTGAAATGTATATGTAAAGGTCATACCTCTTATCTATCCTTTAGAGAACACTTTTCTAATATGGCTTGTTGTTTATAGGCAACACATTTTAAATGTTGCTTATTGTTTTTAGACAACACACTTAAAATGTTACTTCATGTTTAGACAACATGTTTTTAAATTGATTTAGAATATAAATGTACATTTAGATCGATAGTTTTAAAATTATAATTATTCATTTAAGCAATTCGTATATATTTTTGTGTTATTGATTTATGTAACATATTAATTATAATTTTAAAATGTGACTAAATCTTGTTATATTACAAATATAATTATTACATAACATGTAATATATGTAATAATTAATAAGAGTTCATAAGCATTAAAACTAAGAGTTAAAAGTAACATATATGCAGTCCAATTTATGCTAAAACTAAAAGTGTTGCAAGTATTAAAACTAAAAGAGTGAAAAGATAACAAAAAAATTATAACATTTGCTATGTAAAAGCTAGAGGTTCTTCAATCAAATTTGCTCTGCGGTATTTTCACGAGGTTCAACCTGAAAAAAGTAAACAAAAATGGAACAAGCATTTCAAAATATGATCTAATATATAAATGAAATAAGATAAATACAAAGTACCCAAATTATAACATTGAATACAAATTGTTAGCACGCTATTATACCTAGTCGAAACAAGGAACATGAGTGGAAGTAGATGAATGTGGAGGAATTACACTATTTTCTTTCCCGAAAACTAGTGACATCATATGTTCTATATAATCCTCATTTAAATTTGGATTTTCTTACTTAAGTATGAGTATCATCATTGTTTCTAAACCTTAAATCTTTTTTGTCATCCCATCTATTTTTATATCATATCCTTTTATAATAGCAGTGATTTCTTGATTTCTTTTAAATAATGATGGGGTCACAGTCCTAGCATAACAACGATTGAATATATAACAAAAGATATCAATCACTTTTTTATGTGTACATGGCATAAATACAAAATGTATATAGTGCCAAAATAAATCTTAGCTAAGGTTTTTTCTTTACTTCTCTCTTTTAACTGCATTTAGAATAATCTTTCCTCTTATTGTCTTTAATTTAACTTTTTCATATCCTTGTGTGCGCATCTAAACATTTGTCATGGCATATTAAATTTCTCAAACTAAACCATAAGCGCGATTAAATTAAGGCCCCCACAAATTATTAAGGTATATCTCTTTCATTTTAGGGAGAGAAAAAAATTAAAGATTTTATATCCATAATAGTGAAAAATTGACATAGTATATTTTTTTAAATTTTAAAATAATATACACACTCACTTTATATGTTGGTTATAAATATAGCCGACATACAAAATTTTAATTTATTATGAAATTGTCAATGCTCTCTTTTATATATCGGTTCTATGTATAACAGGCATAAAAAGTCTTCTACTTTATTACAAAATTATCATTACGTTCACTTTCTATATCAATTTTAGTAGAGCTGCCAAAACAGGTAATTCGACTCGATCCGACTCGACCCACCACGGGATGATCATTTAGTGAGCCAAACCAACCCGACTCACTTATTAGTGAGCCAAAAAAATTTGAATCTGACCCAGCCCACCACGGGTTGGTGGGTTAAACGGGTTGGTTTACGGGTACACTTAATTAAAAAAAATACATGTTTTTTCAGTCAAAACTAAATTATAATTTTAATTAAAATCTAAATAAACTTTAATACAATCCAAATACAAACCAAAATCACAAAAATACACATTATCTATGTGTTGGCTAAAAAAAATAACCTAACATGACCCAAATGCAAAATCTAATTTAACACAAAAAAACTTGAGTGACCATTTATTTGCGGGTTGGTGAGCCAACCCGGCTCACCACGCGGGTTCTAGGTGAGCCGGGTCAAATATCAACCCGTATTGAAATTTATAAAAAAATTTCAACCCAACCCAATCCGAACATCCGGCCTAATCTCGTGATGAGCCAAGTTGGCTCACATAACAATTCTAAATTTTAATGATATCCAACATTAAAAAAATCTTGTTATATTTATAGTTCTACAACTACGCCACTTATTATATCGAATAAATAATAAACGACATATCAAATATACTATTTCTTATAATCATTCTAAATATTCTTACCCTTTTAATATATTATTAAACATTATGAAACATCCGTTTTGATTTTTTTTTTCAGCATCCACAAAATTATTTATCTTCACATACATGGCAAAAAAAACAAAAAACTAATTAACTTTTATTTATAAATTCTTATGCCACCAATAATAATATGTATTTTATTTAAACCACTGTAGTTATCTTTTAGTGCAAAAATCCAAAATTATAATTATATTTTTCATACTCCATATTTTTAATTAATTAAAGTTTATACTCTATATTTTTAATTAATTATTTCAATTGGCTTTTCTCTAATATTATTTTATTTTAAGTTGTTTTTTTCAATTTCTCTCCCTTCCCTTCTAAAAGAAAAAAAATAAGAGAAAACCTAAAACGAAGATGGGAATTAACCACCATAATCCATAAATGGGTTCTGGGGTTCGGCCCATCTAGAGAAATTTTTCTTAAAATAGTATTAATTTGGAAAATAGAAAAGCCATGTTAGGTTGAATAATTTTATTTGGTGGCAATTGAAATGAATTGGCATATGTGTATGTAACACCCCATTTAATTAATAACACTAATTAAAGGAAATGTCACACAGAATAATATTAGAAACAAGGTTCTGGAGTATGGACACTACTCCTTACAGTTATCCACGAGAACCAAAATAGAAGTTTAGGCACACCACAATGCCAAAACCAAAATAGAGTAAGGGGGTCGACAAAGTACAGAATAAAGTGCTAAGCAGGACAATACATGGGTCATAACCCTAAAATAAAGCTCAACTAAACGGAATCCAGCCTAGACAGGCTATGCAGTGGAATCACAACCTCCCTATTGACCACGAGGATTCCTCACATATGCTCACATCAATAAATTGATGATCATCGCAAAGAGAGAAAACCACACAAACAGAACATACAACAAACAAAACGGTAAGCTAGAGCAGAAAATGGTTTATCATACAGTTACATACAAATTTATAGTTCAAGATGCATAAGTTAACCAATCATGTCATGACTTGCAAACAATACACTAAGACTTAGACACGACTCATCTGAATACATATAATTAGTCAGATTCAGCGGATGCTTGCACTTGTGGTAACCTTTCCTGCTCTACAAAGCTGCTCTACCGAGCTAATTGTTACAGTGTTTCTTTTCCCCCACATACAAGGTTAGCCCTTAATGGATTTCAGGCCTCCTGCTACTCTTACCACTAGAGTCAGTACGCTCTATGTGAGACTAACTGACTCTTTAGAGTGTTAGGATGCAATCCTTACCTTGAATCCTTACTAAATTATATAGATGGGGCACCATCATGAACTCCCACTAACAAGGGTCATGGAATTACGTCCCGACCGACTGAGGCACCACCATGAGGACTCACCTAGAGGCTCATGGAATTACGCCCTAACCAATGAGGCACCACCACGAAACTATCGTAGAATTACGTCCTAACCCCAACCAACATCATGTTTCCATCAATCAATATAGGATCATTTCTCATACCAAAATCATGCCACTTTTATAACCAACCAATCCATACATATCACATGCCAAGATCATGCCAAACTCATCATTATAACTCATAACATCAAAGATTTCATACTAAATCACATACTTCTCACTTTAACCAGGGCAGAACATCCAATCATACCATCAATAACAAACATATGAGAAAACAGTACAATCGGCATCAGGTCTCGCTCAAGCTAGGAGCCCTCGCTCAAGCGAGAGGAGTGCTCTCGCTTAGGTGAGACTGCGAACACTAGTCTTGGAGGTTTCGTGAACCCTCGCTTAGACGAGGCCATCTTGCCTGAGCGAGATGGTGTTTCGCTCAAAACTCAGTTATTTCGCTTGAGCGAGTGTTCGAGCTAAAACCCCTGGGGAGTTGCTACTACTCTCGCCTAGGCGAGACGAGCTCGCGTGGGCGAAAATAGCAGTTCTCTCCCACTATTCTACGCTTGCAAAACTAGAAACAACCAAGCACTTCCATAAAGATCTTTCGCACACGAATACTAACACTCCCCAAATTATTTTGAGCACGTAACAGTAAGAAACACACCACAAACTTCAAATACGAAAAGGATCTAGCTTCCCTTACCTGGAAAATGCTAGTCAAGAACTTCGACACCCAAACTATGGACCACGGGTAGCTCTAAGAACAGATTCAGAGCTGGAAAATAGCGAAACGAGTTTAAAATGAGTTCACTAAGACAAACCCTAGTTGAAACCACGAAGAATGAATGGAGAAAGAGCATGAGCTAAAAACTGACTTACGTGGAGTAGAAAATTGGTTTGAGCTAGCTTGAAGAGAATCAGTAGTTGAACCCTAGCAGAGTGTATGTGGAAAACCAGGAGAGCGTGAGAATACTGTTTTTGCAAGAATGACAAAAGTTAGAGGGATTTCACTGCCTTAGGGATCTTGAACATCTTATGAATCAGCCTTTAAGTTCATTAAATTTTGGGGCAACCCTTAAATATTAGGACTAAAATAAGAGAGCCTTACAATGTATATGTGTGGATGAGTAATTATTTGTAAGTAACAATTGAATATTGTATTTTTGTTCTTAAATTAACGCTTTTCTGAGACATTTTTGTGTTACAGTGTGAGGAAATATATTTTTATAGAAAACGATTTTAAAGGTTGTGGAACCAAGAAAAATATATCTTACAAGTATACTGAAAAATAATTATCACCAAATAAGATAATCTCCTCTCTTTTTTTCAAAACAATATTATAGATAAAATATATAATTTTATTAAACATTTCAAAAACATATAATTTTATCCTGATACTTTTGTTTGATCATGTAGATTTAATAGTTTCAAATATTTTAAAAATTTATGTGAGAGACAAATTAAATATTTTTTTTTCTCAACCCTTCTATGATTAACTTCCTCAAAAAGACTCGAGGAAACATTAATGTTATTTGTAAAGATAAAAACTCATTCAATTTTCAATTTTCAATTTATTTTAATACATTTAATATATATATATATATATATATATATATATATATATATATATATATATATATATATATATATATATATATA
>Ga0099822_1004703_pt1 | contig 17789 bp, 14 predicted proteins | sample CowpeawhiteBW_FD_76839 | JGI IMG/M metagenome (GOLD analysis project Ga0099822, IMG submission 76839) | Root nodule microbial communities of legume samples collected from California USA - Cow pea white BW | ecosystem: Host-associated > Plants > Roots > Nodule | place: USA: California | collected...
ATAACATCAACTAATATAATGTCATATAGTCATCATTAGTAAACATGCAAATAACAATTAATCAATTAAAATAATTCAAACCCATAATATAAGATTATTTCTTGATCATAAATTATCACTTAAATTGTCACTTGAGTGACATAATCTCGTTTGAACGAAATTTAAATATAAAATAAGCAGATGCTTTAAAATTGTATAACTTGAGTGAGAGTACTATCATTTGATAAACCAAAGACCAAAATATTCTTTGAGAAAAAATATTTCATTTGAACAAAAAGTAAACCAAAACATAATTACATCTAATAGATTAAAAACATTTATATCATCTATCAAATAACATTCACTTAGATTGAACTCACAATTTACTATATAACTCAATTCAATACACATCTCACTTAAATAAAACTATATTTACTTATTTAGCTCATATTTAAAACTCAAACTAAAACATATACAAAGTTTTCATCAACCATTAACCAACAATCTAACTATACCAAATTATTATTATAAAATCATTCACAAAAGTACTCACAACTTTTCTTCTTAGTATTGCACATACATGAACATAGTTATTTATATTTAGTTTCAACTAGATTCTCAAATATAATTCACTAATAACAATTCATCAAAGATAGTTTCCTATACTTAAAAAGTGATTTGGTGTCCAAGCAATAGTTAGAAAAAATCAAAGAAAACCAAAATTCTAAATATCTAAACCAACACTTCAATTAAAGGTTCAACCAGTTGAAATAATTACATTTCATCACCAACTAAACAAATTTAACCTAATAAAAACTATAATTAGAAAACAATATGTTGAATTTAGTCTATTTTATCGTTTGTTGTAAGGCTATTTCAACTAAACATTAACTTTTAAATGATCTTTTTAAACAACAATTGTTTGTATGAAGACAATTATTACATGTAAATATCATACTCACTTCAAAAATAAAATTCCACAAGAAGTATAAAATAAATTAACAAAGAAACTTAGAAATTAAAAAAGCTGGCACGGAGACCCAGTATATTTTCATCCTTAATTATCAATGGTTGATAACACAATGAGAGAAAAAAAACTACAAGGAATACCTTTTAAATCTGATGCTTTCCCGGCAAAATGGTTACAGTTTTTTATTTATTTTTTCATTTGAATTAAAATTTCAATTTCATAGGATGGTGAGTTGAGTCAGCAACAGCACGTAAGCACGATAACGCGTCAAAAGATCATTTGTTTTTCTTACATATATACCTTCTGAAATGGAGCTGACTCACTTGTGTGGGTGTTCAACTCGGACTCAACGAGTCAACACACTTCCGACTCGGTCTAGAAAGAATAACCAAAACGCGACTCGGCCACTGAGTCTAGAACAAACCAAATCAAATTCATTGTTCTCTCCAGTGTGCATTTTCTTCATTAGGGTAGGGTTATCCCTTCCATTTCTACTTCTCTCACACCTTATACCCCTAACAACCGCACTCTGCACCATTTATCTTCAACTCTTCGCTCAATTCTCGAACCCTATCTACATCTTCTTCTCCATTTCCAATATCCAATCTCTCAGAATTTCTTTCTCCATTTCCCCAATTCTTCGTCAATCCTCACTTCGATTTTCGTCTTCACTCTCATTTATCTTCAACTGTTGCTAGCTGCATACGCCTCTGCAGGATCTGATTGAACCCTAGCTTTTGAATCAATTTTGTGCTAGAAAGCCTAAATCAAAGGAAATTTTATCTTAGGGTTCTAATTTTCCTAGGATGGAGGCGCCCGTAGCGAGACCGAGGGGGCGTCCGAGGAAGAGGAGAAGAAATGATGAGGAGAATGAGAATGAAGCAAAGAAGCTGGCGTCCATGGGGACGCGACCTGTGGCTTTGGTAGGAAGGTTCGTTTTGAAAAATTTTCCCAGGAATGGAGTGTTCCTAGGAAAAGTAGTGTACTACGAAAGTGGTCTTTATAGAGTTTGTTACGAGGATGGGGATTCAGAGGACCTTGACAGTGGTGAGGTTCGTTCTATACTAGTAAAAGAGGGTGAAATTAATGGTGATTTGGTGGGGAGGAAGGAGAAGTTAGAAGAATTGGTGTCAAAGAATGGTGGAAAGATCGGAATTGGTTCTAAGAAGGGACCAGTTGAATCCACTAAGGAGGAATCTGGGGCTGGAGTTTGTGAATTGAAGGATGGTGGATTGATTGAAAAAGATGAGGAAGAAGGTGATGAGGAGGATGATGAGGATGTCAATTCTTCGAGTGATTCTGGCACTGGCCTGGGAATGGATTCTGGTGCTGAGGCTGAGACCCTGCCACCACCACCTGAGTTGCCGGTGTCATCAGGTACCATTGGGGTTCCTGAACAATGTGTCTCACTGGTGTTCTCTGTATATGGATTCCTGAGATCCTTTAGTATACGGTTGTTCCTACAGCCGTTTACTCTGGACGAATTCATCGGTGCCCTGAATTACCAGGTCACGAATTCTCTGTTTGACGCAATTCATCTGTCGCTGATGAGAGTTTTGAGGCAGCACCTTGAATTCCTCTCATCAGAGGGCTCAGAGCGAGCATCAAGATGCCTAAGGTAGTATAACTATTCGTATACTGCTGTGTGATTGTTAGCTTGCTTACACTTTTATCATAGTTATCAATTTTAGATTTGGAATGAGGATGTAGTTGGCAACTCCTCGAACACTTTAGCAGGATAGCAATAGAGTTGTTAAATAGCTGATAATAGTGCCTTTGTGTGGTGGAGTTCTTTGCATCTGCTATTCTTGTTCTCTCTGGCAAGCCTCTGGCCAATTTAAGTTTTGAATCGATATTATGTGAATTTTTGTCTACTTTTAGTTTTAGTTGCATGCAACCTAAAGTTTACATATGTCTGAACCATATATTTCAATTATATATGTCATATATAATTGATATAGTTGATTATTGGCTTTCTGCCATTTTCTGCTATGTAATATGAACTAAATAAATAAAACAACATTGTTTTAGGGCTAAGAATGGGTTTTTTGGAGTCTATGCGAGACTATATGATGGTAGTGCTGTTAAAGCACGCAGTAAGCCACTATTGCTGCTGCGATGACTGCTATTGAATACCACTCTGCTGTTTGAATCCCATAGCAACTGTCTAAAGTTACTCTCTGCTACATTGCAATGGCACCACTGCAGTCTGTTTATTGACTCTATTTTATTTGGCAAAGTCGTTATATTTGAAAAGATATTTTGTTTGATGTATTTGCAGGTGCAATGAATGGAGCTTGTTGGATCCAGTGACATGGCCAGTCTTCCTTATACAATATTTGGTAGTCAGTGGACACTCAAATTCTCATGAGTGGAAAGCATTTTACCAAGAGGTGTCCACTGTAGAATATTATGTACTGCCGGTTAGTAGGAAGCTGATGATATTGCAAATTCTCTGTGATGATGTTTTGGAATCTGAGGATATTTTAAATGAAATGAACATTCGGAGAGAATCAGAGGTTGGGATTGATGATGATGGAGAAGATATCCTTCCTACAGAAGTTGGGCATAGAAGAGTCGAGCCAAGATACACCTTTACTTCAGCGTCTGAGGATAAAGAAGCTACAAAGTTTGTTTCAGCTTCAAATGCTGTGAACCAACCTGGAAGCTTTATTTCATATTCCAGAGGTACAGAAAGCACTGAAGATGGTGGTGATGATAGAAATGGAGATGAATGTCGCCTCTGTGGCATGGACGGGATCCTGCTTTGTTGTGATGGGTGTCCCTCTGCTTATCATTCAAGGTGTATCGGTGTGTTAAAAAATCATATACCAGAAGGGCCATGGTATTGTCCAGAGTGCAAAATAAATATGTTGGGGCCAACCATTGCAAAGGGAACATCACTTCGAGGGGCTGAAATATTTGGGAGGGATTTGTATGGGCAACTCTTCATGGGAACTTGCGAACATCTACTTGTGTATGCTCAACATCTTTGTGCTTAATTATTTTTTTGTTTTGTTATGCTATCAGTAGGTGGTATTTCTGACACTAATGAGATTTGAAGTTCGGTTCTAAAATCTTTAGACTTGAAACTTCGCTTAATCTTTTTTTAATCACTTCGACTTCTGATGTCATATACTTATGATCTTGTAACTTGGCTTATTGCAGGCTGAATATTGGCAATGCTGAATCTTGTCTTAGGTACTACAATCAGAATGACATCCCCAAGGTTCTCCAAGTGCTTTATGCATCCTTGCAGCACAGACCAATATACCATGATATTTGCATGGCAGTGCTTCAGTATTGGAGTGTTCCAGAAAGTTTGTTGTTTCATTCTGTTTCAAGTGGAGCAATTGTGAACTCAGCAAATATTAAGGAAGAGACAAAGCCTTCTCCTTTTTTACTTCCTCCAGTGGGTGAAGGCAATTTGATGAAGGAAGAGTATCCATTAACCTCTGCCAGTACAGCTTACTGCGACAATATGGTGCCATCTCTTGATGCTTCATCAGTTGCCCCTCCAAGTTCTGCTCTTCAGTGTAATGGCAATGGTAGCAGTAGTGAGTACCCTGTTGTGACTACAAAGCTTCCTGAGGGCACTAGGATCGAGTCCATCCTCTCAGCTGATTCTGCTTCTGTTTCTGTTAGTCATCATTCCAACATCAACCATAGAAATTTTGATGATAGGCCAACAGTGGTAGATCCTGGCAAGTGCTCTTCAGTAAATGGTCGATTTAGTTATTATGGCCATGCAAACCATACCGGGTTTCCCATAAATATTTCTTTCCAAACCAAGGAAAGCACTCAAGCTAGTTTCGAAAAGTGTGAACGCAATGTAACCAATAGTTTTGCCTACATGGGTTTCTCCTATAAGCCTTTGTCGTACATGAATTACTATATACATGGTGAATTTGCTGCATCAGCAGCTGCTAAATTTGCCCTTCTTTCCTCAGAGGAATCTAGGTCAGAGGGCCATGTGTCAGACAATCAGAGGAAATTGGCATCTGGAAACACTTACTTGCAAGCAAAAGCATTCTCATTAGCTGCCTCACGTTTCTTTTGGCCAAGTTCTGAGAAGAAGCCTGTGGAGGTTCCAAGAGAAAGGTGTGGTTGGTGCATTTCTTGTAAAGCCCCTGCTTCAAGCAAGAGAGGATGCATGTTAAATCATGCTGCTCTAAGTGCCACAAAGAGTGCTACGAAAGTGCTTGCTGGTTTTTCTCCTATAAAAAATGCGGAGGGAGTACTCCCTAGTATTGCAACCTACATTATGTACATGGAGGAATGTTTACGTGGTTTAGTAGTTGGGCCCTTCCTAAGTTCAGTCCACAGAAGGCAATGGCGTAAGCGAGTGGAACAGGCCACAACATTTAGTGCTATCAAACCACTTTTACTTGAAGTAAGTGATTGTTAAAAAATGAATTTGTTTTAATGTTATATTTTCTGGTTTTTCTAATAGCCATTCATTGTTGATGAAGTCACATGTTAGGAATTTAGTTAGTTTAGGATTTGTTTTGGCCTATCTAATTTCCCATATAAATTATACTTCCTGCAACAGTTGATGATGATTCAGATGCCAAAAGATGCTGAGTGACATAGATATGATAAAGAAAAAATTGAGAATGATGTCACTCAGAACTAAATTAGACGTCTCTGTGACTTCTTTTCTTTGTTTAATGAATTTACAAGCTTTATACAGCTCGCTATTTCTTTTGTTATGAAATTCAGCCCTTGCAACAGGAACTAAATCACTTATAAAGTAGTTATTTAAGGATGCCTAGCCTTTGATTGCCTTGCTGCTTTAAGTAACTTTATTTACTTGAGTAGATTTTGTATAGCGTGTTTGTGGCTTTATTCAACCAATACATGTGGGCTTATATATCATGGTGGTTGTGTTGATGAGTTGATACGATGTATTAGTTTTACATCACTTTTTATATCTTTGGACTTGTCCTGTCTACTTGACTGCTTTAAATAGTTTAGATGCTGATGTTGCTGCCTGTCAATGTGATCCTTTTCCAGAATTGTGTATTATCATGCCTATATTAGGAATATCTCATCATGACATTTCTTGCTTGTTCCATCTGAGCAATTTTGTTAATACTTCATTTTCAGCTCGAGGAGAACATTCGGACAATTTCTTTCTGTGGGGACTGGGTTAAACTGATGGATGACTGGTTGGTTGAGTTTTCCATGGTACAAAGTGCCACATCCACTCTTGGAACAGCACAGAAGCGTGCACCAGGTGGGAGGCGTTACAAGAAGCGGTCAGCTAATGACGAAGCTACAGCTGAGGGTTGCCCTGAAAATTTTGTGTGGTGGCGTGGTGGCAAATTCACCAAATTTATATTCCAGAAAGCTATCTTGCCAAAATCCATGGTTAGAAAAGCAGCACGACAAGGTATTTTATTTTTAACCACACAATATACCTGGATATAGGAAATATAAAATAGCAATGAAGTATAGATGGAACTTCAATTGCATGCCAGAATTAGGTCCTTCCTTATAACTAGAATTAACAAGAGTCCGGGAATGAAACTGAAGCTGAAAGTATAGAATATGTCTCTTTGCCCTGGAATTTTTTGAGTCCTGAGTCTCCCCCTTACTTCCCCTTTGCCCTCTATTCCCTTTTTATACAGGCCAATCTCTTGTTCCATGAACAATTAACATAAACTGTTATAATTGATAGATTCTCAACTAATTGATCAACTTGCTTGTATTGATAGATTCTCAACTAATTGATCAACTTGCTTGTATTGATAGATTCTCAACTAATTGATCAACTTGCTTGTTAAGCATCAGAACTGGGTTCAGCAATGGGCACTAGTGATCATCTTCCTAATTCTTCCTTCTAACATCCTTTTTCCATATTCACCTTTTGGGGTTGGGTGAGGTCTAAGAATGAGCTGTATTGAGGTCAAATCTTTTAAGCTATAGAACCAAGCTCAAAGATCAGCTTGGCCTGACTTTTTAATTTATTGTTATGAACTAATTATTATAAATTATATCTTAACATATATTTTTTAATTAAAATATCACATTACCTTTACATGTTAGTTGAGATGACTAGTGAGCTTGAATATTGTTGGGAGTAAGATAGCTGAGTGTTCAACATACAATACTCACCTTATATTGTCAAGATTCAGATGTTAGGTCGAGTCAGCCTACAAAGCTTATTGAATTTTACAATTTGGTTGTTTCCTCTGCTTCCCTGGACTCGTATTTGTGAATTCCCTTTTCTTTTTTTAATTATTAGTGAATAAAATGTTTTCTTTATTATGGGGGACAGGTGGTTCAAGAAAAATTTCTGCCATTTTTTATGCTGATGGCATTGAAATTCCCAAAAGAAGTAGACAACTTGTTTGGAGAGCTGCTGTACAAATGAGTAGGAATGCATCGCAACTGGCACTACAGGTTTCCTTATTTTCCTTTAGTTATATGTCAAGCATTGGCCGTAACCTTGTTTGGCTTGCAAGCTTGTTGACCCAGTGAATATTTGATTATTTGCATCAGGTCAGATATCTGGATTTTTATCTCAGATGGAGTGATCTGATTCGTCCTGAGCAGAATATCCAGGATGGAAAAGGTCAAGAGACTGAAGCTTCTGCTTTCAGAAATGCAAATATTTGTGACTCTAAACTGGTAGAGGGGAAAAATTGTTATGGAATAGTTTTTGGGAGTCAGAAACATCTTCCTTCTCGGGTGATGAAAAATGTTATTGAAATAGAGCAAGATCCAAAAGGAAAGGATAAGTATTGGTTTTATGAAGCACGAATTCCTTTATATTTGGTGAAAGAGTATGAAGAAGGTAAGGGAAACATGCCATATAATGAAGAGCAGCACTTGAATACTGCATCTGGGTTGCATAGAAAGCGGCTAAAAACTATCTGCAAGGACATATTTTTTTACCTTACATGCAAGAGAGATAACTTGGATGTGGTGTCATGTTCTGTATGTCAGATGGGTGTTTTAATTAGGTAATAATCCTCTTTTCATTCATATCTTCTTTCCTTTTCCCATTTTATTCTTTAAACCTGTTTTCTCTAAAGATCTTAATTCCTATCTATGTACTTTGATTCAGGGATGCTACCAAGTGTAATGCATGCCAAGGTACCTCTGAATGATCCATCCTTATTATTTACTCTATTTTGCTGTCCTAAATATCTGATTGTTGTGAAATTTATTATTTAATAACTTCTCTATAAATATAACTATACATCCATTTCTATATTATTGACATAATAGTTAATGCTAACAAAAGCCCCACGTTGGTGGGATCAATTGGTAGCCTTCTACCAATTGCTATAAAATGGGAGTTGTCTCCTCTTTTCAATCATCTTAAAGCTCTTCCTCCCATTTTGAATGTTTTTGAAATTTTGAGAAAAATTAAGAGATTTAATATTGTATTTTTAGTTTAAGAGAGAGTGTGGTATTGCTCTCGCTTTAAAATATAGATAGATATTCTCTAAGTTATTGTATTCTTTTATTTTTTATTAAAGAGAATGTGGTATTGCTCTCCCCTTTGAATTTATAGAGAGGTGTTCTACCTTTTTCCATTTAATGGAATTTCATTTTTGCCTGATGTGAGTTGTGTTATTCTTACTCATCTCTATTGTCATGAGTTAATATTCTGTCACTCTAGTACGTAACAGAACTGGTGTCACTCTAGTACTGTGTGGCATTTCTAGGAAAGTTAAGACAAGGAAAAAACTTCATTAGTTCATGGTCCATCACAAATGTTGAAATAGACAATACTATTCATAGTGGAGAAAATTCTTCCAATAGACAATAATATTCATAGTATTTTTTGGAACTTACCTGGTGGATTATTTCATTAGTTCATGGTCTATCACAATTGTTTGAACGGACAATACTATTCATGATGAGAAAATTCTTACCGTACTGTGGTTGCAATTAGTATGATCTTCCACATAAGAAAATAATTATTCTTGTTACTAGATATAAAGTGTCGTCATTGAAAGTGGGCACGTCTAGGAAAGTTAAGACAAGGTGAAATTTAGTATTGAAATGTGTTCACTTGTGATTCATCTCATTTCCTGAGGTCTTAGTATATGCCTTTGGGTTGCAATTAATATGATCTTCCACATAAGAAAATAATTATTCTTATTATTAGATATAAAGTTTGGTAGTGCGAAAGTACATTTCTAAGAAAGTTAAAACAAGGAAAATTTTTGTGTCCCTTAGTGATCCATCTCTTTCTTGGCAACTCATCGAGTGTATTAGTCCATAGTCTATCACCATTGTTCAAATAGACAACACTATTCATAGTGGAAATTGCATAAGCCTATTTAGTTGAAAAATTTTGTATGACACCATGATGAAGGGCCTGAAGAAAAAATTATTTTTTGCAAAGTTCAAGGGGTATGACATGCGAAGAATATATTTTCCATTAGGCAACTAGACAACCTTAGGTGGAAGATCCATACTGAAGGTGAGATCTTAAAGGTGGTAAGAGGAAATTGGTAATGATGAAAAGCATCATATAAGATTATGATCAATCTATACATGCTTTTGGGAGATACATTACAAGATGTATTAGTTTGCTAAAACAATTATTAGAAGCAAAGACACACTGGACTAGATCCATCATGATAATCATCATATTCCTAGGAGGAGCAAAATATTTTGTATTAATCATTGATGATTACTCTAAGAGATTGTGGGTGTACCTTTTTAAGAAGAATTTTAATATGTTTCTATCATTCAAGGAGTTTGAAGAACAAGTACAGCCTGAAACTTAAAAAAATATTAAGTGTTTGAGTACAGTTGCAATAGGGGCACTAAGAGTTGGTTATTTGCATATGTAAGAGATTTTATTTTTCATTCAGAACAAAACACATAAGTATATAGGTATCACTTTGTTCAAGAGGTAGGAAAGGAAGAAATTATGAATATGCAAAAGATTTACACCAAAGAAAATCTAACAAATATTATGGCACAATAGGTTCGCATTGACAAGTGTGTATGTTGTCAATCCTACCATGACCTATAAATGTAAGCAACTTAGATGATAATAAATAAAGTTAGTGTATAGATTATTTATTAACTCAATCAAAAATCTTCGATTAGGAGAATTGTTAAGGAAAGCACCTCGTTGGTGGGTCAATTGATAGACTTTTTACCAATTGCTATTTAAGGGAGTTTGTCTCCCCTTTTCAATCAACCCAAATCTCCTCCTCCATCCTTTTTTAAAAGGGTAATGATACATGGACACTCCATGTTTTGTTTTACATGTACATAACACTAATAAAATTACATTTTTAATTTCAAATATAAAACAGTTTAGGAAGAATTAAATAGAAAAGTAAATATATTACACTTTTTTACGTGTTGGATAGGTGTAGAAAAATCAAATGGTGTACATATACCATTTTCCTTTTTAAAATGCTGTAGAAATTGCGAGAAAAAGAGAGTCTCTTTTAATGTTCTCGTAGTAGTTGAATTTTACTGTTTTCAACGCTTTATCGTTTTACCCTTGAATACATGCAGAGAGAGAGATGTGATAATTTCTGGTATTCTTTCGCATCTCTTGTTTAAGTTAAACTTATGTTCTGGTAATTAACAGTTAGACATAAACAAAACTTTATATTGATGTTTGATATTTAAAATCCAAGCATTTGTATTATTCTTGTTCATGAATGTAATTTTTTCCTTATGGGGGTGCTAGGCTATTGTCATGAGGGTTGTTCCACAAGTCAAATAGTCTCTGCAAATGAAGTTGAGTACTTGATCACGTGCAAGCAATGTTACCATGCCAGATTACTTGCTCAAAAAGAGAATAGTAATGAATCTCCAACCAGTCCATTACTCCTACGAGGACGAGAAAATAACTCTGGTACAGTTTTGAAGAGATCAAAGCCTAGAACTCTTGATCAAGTACCGAAATCTTCCAAGACAAAGGCTAATAATCCCATGAAACAAGTTACTCCTGCGACGAGTTTGAAAAAAACAAAGGCTAAACGCTCTGAACAAGAACCAACTACTAGGATAAATGATAATCATCTTGACATGCAACAAGTTGCTTCTGTGGAAACTTCAGCTGCAAAACGCCATCGCAAAAATTGTTCTTGGGGCATTATATGGAAAAAGAAACATAATGAAGATTCAGGCGATTTCATGCTCAGGAACATACTTTTAAAAGGGAGCTCGAACATACCAGGACTAAAACCTGTTTGTCACTTGTGTCGAAAGCCATATACGTCTGATCTGATGTATATTTGCTGTGAGACATGCCAAAGTAAGTTTTTGTGTAGTAAATAATTTATGAAATACTTTATACTCTTTTATCTGATATGTTTTGCTTTTCAGATTGGTATCATGCTGAAGCCGTTGAACTTGAAGAATCCAAACTTTCTAATGTGTTGAGCTTCAAATGTTGCAAGTGTCGAAGGATAAAATCACCTGTTTGTCCTTACTCTGATTTGAAGCCTAAGAGACAAGAGGGCAATGGCAAAAGGTCACGCACAAAAGCAAAGAAAGAACAACATTCTGGAGCAGATACCGATTCTGGAGCAATCTCTGATATGAGAGAGTGTGAAGCTGCTACTCCGGTCTTTCCTTTATATGATGATACTTCCGCCTTTTCTGCGGAGGATCCTAGTCATGTCTTTCCTGATGAGGATCCTACTCCCGTCTTTCCTGTTGAGGATGATCCTCTTCTTTTCTCTCTCACAAGTGTTGAACTGGTAACAGAACCCAAGATGGAAGAGGATATGGAGTGGAACGGTGTCTCTGCACCAGGGCCTCAGAAACTACCAGTGAGAAGGAATGTTAAGAATGAGGGTGATGATGTTTCTTTTGAAGGTGTACCTTTGGATGCTGAATTCTCTACCTACCCTGCCGAGGAATCTACACCGTTGGAATATACCTCTGGTGTTGACTTTGACAACAAGCTGCCGAATGAGTCTCAAAATGTAAATTACGATGATTACATGGATTTTGAACCCCATACCTACTTCTCTGTAACAGAATTGCTACAGTCAGATGATGGTGGTCAGTTTGAGGGTGTTGACATGTCTGACGACTTGTCAGGATATATGGAAAATTCTACCACCAACACCACCCTTGGTCCTGAACCGTGCGATGCTAGTTTGGCAGATAAATCAGAACCTATGACTTACACCGGCCATAGTTGTATGCAATGTTCACAAATGGAACCAGTACCTGATCTCCGTTGTGAGATTTGTGGGATTTTGATTCACAGCCAATGTTCACCGTGGGTTGAATTACCATCGCTTGGAAGTTGGAGGTGCGGCCATTGCCGGGAATATGGTAATAACTGATCTGTTGATTTTTTTATAGTTCGCCGCCGCCAAGAAACTGAGAAGTAATTTTGTGGTATATGAATCATGTAAGCTGGTAGAATGCTTAGCTCTGCGACCTAAGGGGCACATGATCAGAGGTGTGTTTTTCAGCCTGCAGTCGATGGATTTCGTTGTTGATCTGGAATCATGGCATTACGGCGGATTTTTGTTCCCTAGTTGCCGGGAATGCCGTTCCCATTTCGGTCCACAGGAAATTGCTCTGAACTCAGAGATAAGCAATATTTTTTTACAATGCTTCTCTGATACATTATTTGTATAGATTAAAAATTAAAATTCTCATTTTTTGGAGTTAGGTCAAGTTAAGAACTTGTACCAAATTTAAAGCGAAGCTTTTATAATGCGTTCACTTTCACTGCTTAGGATTTTGCTATTAACAGATGTAAATGGAGTGCGCTTGTCCGCATTCTGAAATGCTTTTGGGTGTTCATTGCCGAACGAGACCTGTAATAGAGAACTAGCATTGCGTCAGACTTGGGATAGTTGTGCTTTTTGATGTCACTGCGCATACAAGTTTTTTGTTCGTCTGTTATGAAGCCGATGATTTAAAGCATTTTAAAGGAAATACCTACCCTAATGAAACTAATTTTAAAGAGAATGACAATACTACTGTTACAATTTGTACTACCAAACTATCTTTACAAGCTGTACCACGAATAAGTAATCCAGTAAAAGAGCAATATAAGAAAATGACGAGTACTTTCTGCAGAAAGAATCCAAAAAATGCCGACCAACCCAGAAATAGCTCACGGTTTTGTGCAATCACTGGCTTGAGGATCGTACTTGTCGAATTAAGCTGTGGTATACGTTCACCTCAATTTGGGCATAGAACTGTAGCCAGCATGTGTCAATGCTAGAGGAGTGCTGGTTTGTTGGGCCATTTGATGTTCATCTTGTAAAACCAGTACGATAACAATCAATTAGCAAAAACAGTCTCGTATCTCACATCCCTGTCTGCATGCTTACAGGAAAGTACTGTGCAGATAGACAGCAGGAAAAAAATGGAAATAGATAAATATTTGCTTTAAGTCAAATGGTAGTAGCTGTTGAATATGCCTGTTCAGGCAGTGGAAGGGGTAAAACTCCTCTAACGGGCAAAATCAACAAAATATGCAACATTTAATTAACTCACTCAAAATTAGTATAACTGAATTGGCAAACATACATACTTAGAGCACAGTTCTTGAAGCTTTAAAAGATGGTCCAGAAAAGGACCTCCATCAGGGAAAAACATTTCAATAGATATAGATAGGTAAAGGCCGAAGAAGCTTACTTAGGACAGATGGAAGACGAGGGTTTTTGACTTACAAAAGGAAACAGGTGAGAATGAAGTCACATTTTGAAGCCCGGGGGTTCATTATTTGTTGCCTGTAAAATTGAAATTTAAAAGCTTATATTACAATATTGTGATATTTCAATTTCCTCACAACAAAGATCAGAATAACATAAAAGAACAGTTTTCTATCAACAAAAATTGCACTAAAACACCGACAAGACCTTCAAGCAAAATCAATACGATAAAAGATCAGATTACATGGTAGACATCATGAGAGATGTCTCAAGATAATATGTTTTCATGTTAAATGTGTTGGCCATCAGTTCGGTTAGAGGGAAAAAATCCATGATTTGTCATGTTAGGAACATAAAACAGTTTTAAATTTATGTACCATATTGTTTCAAATGAAGAAGTCAAGAACAGCTATATCCCTGTTTGGGTTCAGACTAATGATTTCAATCGGAAATTGCACCCATGCAACCAAAGGAGAAATTTAAACAAAAATTGAAAGCAAAAGTCAGAGTACCAATGAGCCCTCTACTCTGCTTTAACACCAATCTGTTGCAAATACATAAATGTAGAGAACACTAAGAACATAGATATCTACAGCAACCTTGAGCCTAACTTAAAATAATGTTGTGACCATAATGGCAAAACCAAATAAAATGGTAAAAAATGAATTTAGTCCTAAAAGTCTAATGCAGCATTACTTGGTTCCCTGAAAGTGTAATTTCTCTTTCTCTATCACTTCAGTATCGTCCTTAGAACCCTCTCACCTGATACACTTACTGTCATTTTGTTCCCTTAACATTGGCCTGCTATCATTTTAGTCTGAGTTTAACCATTTTAGTGCTTAAACTTGATCATTTACTATCATTAGTTCATGAAAGGGACTAAAATGAAAATAAATGGTTAAATTTCAAGACTAGAATCACAGTAAGTGGTTAAATTTAAGGAATAGAGTTTAAGGAAAGAATGTCAATAAATGATAGAGTTTAAGGACTAAAATAACAGTAAATGCTAAAATTCAGTAACCAAAATGATTGTAAGTGTATCAGGTAGAGGGATTTTAATGACAGGACTAAAATTATTTCATATACCTGTTTTCAATTTTAATACTTTCAGGGTCTAAAGAGACTTTTTACCCTAGATAAAATTACAGAGTGAATATTTGCCTGCTTTTAATTAAACATTGCATGGCCATACTTCAATGTAAAAGTTTAGTTCAGATGCAAAAACAAAAGAATGACAATATACAAAGGGACAAGTTCTCCTTTCAATAGGGCTGACATTAAGATACTATATGAGGGAGAGTGGTACAAATAATAAATGCTATTACATGACCACAAGGCCAAGTCCCAGAAAAGATTAACATATTTTCCCTATGGCACTGGTACGTTTCATTTCAACTAATAATATCATTGCAGAAAGTATTTATTACCAATCTCAGAAAGTCATCATTTTCATTGACCAAAGGTGATGTTACGATGTACCCAACTTACAGCCAGCTGTTGCAAATTTGGCATTCCATTACCTCTATTGTATTATCTGCCATTTCAAGATTATTCTGGGGGTAGCAACAAGTCATTATAGAAAGTTTTGTCATGAGAGGATAAAATTTACCAGCTTTTCGGGATACTTGGGAGTAGATACTTGAGAAACAGCTTCCATGTGACAAAATTTCACATCACAGCCAAATATATATATGTAAAGAGGAAAAGTAGAAAATTAATACACATGCGTTACAAAGACTTGAAACGTTACAAAAAAAAAAAAAAGCAATTTCGCCTGAAACGTTAAAATACCTAAAAATTGTCAGTAAAGCCCGATAGTTTGTCATATGACATTCACAATTCCCTCCCACCATGTGATAAAAAGCCCCAAAACAAGTAAAAAAATTAAAGTTTACTGTTACTACTTGAAAAGCATTTAACGGAATCTGACGAAACTAGAATCATTGACTCTCTACTAACTGAAAATAACACAAAAGTGCAGTGCGACGGCAGACAAATACAACCTAATTTTCAGAGTTTTAGGAACCAATTACAGGCTCACCGAACAATTCCCGCACTCAATGTCAACTACACCAAGGTTTCATTTCGAACGACTTTCTTCAGCACTTATCGAATAAGTACTTATCATGTAGGCACTTATGTATAAAATACTTTAATTATCCAAGAGATGCGGTTAAATTGTTTTCATAAGAGCTTATTTTGAAATAAGATAAAATTGCTTAAGGACATATCAATATAAACCCTTTTCATAAACTCTTCCATACACATGAACTAGTGCATATGTCATTAGATAAGTCCAACTAAGCAATAAATAAACTATTTCAAGGGGAACCTAACACCCAAGCACAAACTAACATAGTAAGTAATCTATACTTGCATTCCAAATCATGTTGGATTAAGCAGCAAGGTAAGCTGATATTCAACAAATCAAGGACCAAACAATACGACAATTGACACCTGAAAGGATGAGAGAAATTGCTGATCTGTCTACTTACTCCACAAGACACAAGTTAACACAACGGAGTTTATCTCACACCAGTACCAAATACTATTCAATTCATGCAACATGTTGTCAAACATTGCAAAACAAACATTAACAACAATTTCCCGCATGAAACGAACACCTGCATTGACATCACAAACTGGGAAAATCAAGTTCAAACTCCGCGAAAAAACAAAAAAAAAAGGCACGATTCGTTAAGTCGAAAATGCGATACAGAAACCCTAACCTAATCGTTTATAAAACGAGCTACTAGCCGACGTGAAGGCTTCGGCCAATTACTGATCTCTCCGATGAAGACGGAGAGCCCTGTGGTGCCAGACAACACCATCAACGGTCAGATCCACCTCCGCGATAGACCGGAACGCCGCCGTCTCCCTCATATCCGGCGAACACGTCCTCCGGCGGCGTGGATCCGCCAACGTAGGTGCAGTTTGATGAGATTCTGATTCAGCTCCCATTAGGAAAGGAAAATGCTCAGAGAGAACGGAGAGAAAGAAGAAAACGAGAGAGGAACACGATTATTACTATTCCTGTAACACCTGCAATTTTGCTTCATTATCGTTATTTTTTCCTCACCTAATAATGATTTTATGTTTTTTTTTAATTATTAAAAGAACAATTTATAAATTAATGATTAATTTTTAATTTTCTGATTAATTTTCTTGATCAGTTTTTAAGGATAATAGCTTACTTGATCAAAGTTAAGAATAGAAACTACACTTGGAATTTCTATAGCATAATACAATATCCTTATCATTTCTATCACACTAATTTGTCATTATTCTATTATTAGAATTTGATTCACAAGCTATTGTATATAGAGAAAAATTATAAAAAAAAAAGAAGAAGAAGATCTATTTAAGGAAAATAAATAATTTTTAATCATTGAATGTGAAATATATTAGTTATGTATAAATAAAGAATCATTTTCAATCAATAATTTCAATTATTACTTAAATTTATTTTTTATCTTTCTTTTGTTAAAGCTCCCTTTTCTTTTTCTTTTTCTCTCTTGATTTTGGACTTATTTGTCTGGAATTAAATCATTGTTCCATTGTGTTTCAATACTCAGTAGTCTGCTTAAAAATAATACAATAAAATATTACTTTATTATAACTTATTTAAAGAATAGTGTGGAGATTTTATCATATTTGATCACATTATGCTTATGTTTATCTTATAATTATTATATTCCAGTAAACTTAAAATATGTAGAGGTTGAAATTTTCGTGATGTTATATGTAATCTATAATACCCTTCTTTTCCAAGTTTTTCCAAAAATAGAAACCCAACCCCTTCTCTCTCAGTTTCTCTGCAAATTCAACTCTCTCCCCATTTGTCTCTCTTTCAAACCTTGCTGCCATCTCACAACCTCTTGATTCTTGATCAGGTTCTGGAGAAGAAACCACACCTGAGTCTCCTGCTGCCCCCACTCATAGCCTCTCTTCTTCTAGGTAAGCCTTTCTTTGTGGTTTGAAGTTCAATTTCGAAATTCAACTCGAATTCCTACTTCCATTCAGAGTTTAATCAGGTGTTCATCCTTTTCATGTGGCTGGATGATGAATTCTTCTAGGTCAAGCTGAGGAATTCTGCTCCCCCTCACTTAGGTTGTCTTCACTCAAGTATTCACCCAAAAATAGGTAAGGGGAGCTGACTTTTCACCCAATTTTCGTATGAAATGTGTTCATAAGTGATAGAATAGCTTGACTAT
>Ga0099822_1004705_pt1 | contig 17788 bp, 18 predicted proteins | sample CowpeawhiteBW_FD_76839 | JGI IMG/M metagenome (GOLD analysis project Ga0099822, IMG submission 76839) | Root nodule microbial communities of legume samples collected from California USA - Cow pea white BW | ecosystem: Host-associated > Plants > Roots > Nodule | place: USA: California | collected...
ATATATATATATATATATATATATATATATATATATATATATATATATATATATTTATTACAAGTTTGGATTACAACAGAGTTAATATATTTTGAAAAGTTTTCTTTTTCCATACATCAAAATAAATATTACCATGTAAGATATAACCTTAGTAATTTGATTTTTCATGATCACACACATAAATAACTGCAGATGAGTGTTAAATTTGATTTTATAATTAGGTGGTAGTTTTCTACTTGTGTTTAGATAGTGTTTTTACTCATAAAGATAAAAATATTTTCAACTTCTAAAAGTGAAAAAAAGTCAATTAAAAAAATTAAAGTCATACCAGATACACATTACTCCATTGATGACTAAAATTACAGGGCACATGCCATTAGATTGTGATATATGACCGCACCGTCACCCTGTGCATTCGTACCGGACGAGGTTGGGGAATTTTTACTCAAAAACAGCGACAACTTATAGCTGTTCATATATATTTTATATAGTTATTATAAATATTTGTCCCACTTTTTTTCTTTTTTATCATACTTTGCACGGCACCACCGAAAATTTCCGATTCTAATTGCGGTTGGAGAGGGGAAACTGAAAGCAGATAAACAGTGTTTTCTTCTTCCACTTCTCGAAAGTTGGCAGGGTTCAGATCTAGAGGAAGATCCATTTTCTCGATCGAGAAAATGGAGCAGTTCATCGATAACTTGCCGCCGATGGATCTGATGCGATCCGAGAAGATGACCTTTGTTCAACTCATCATTCCGGTGGAATCTGCACACCGCGCCATCTCCTATTTAGGCGAACTCGGTCTTCTCCAATTCCGCGACGTAAGTTCTCTTCCAGATCCGACCTAGCTCCCTCGAGATTCCTTGCCATTTCCTCTTTTCTTCGCACTTTCCTTCTCTGCATTGCTGCTCAAGGTCTTCTTCGAGCTGAGTGTGGAGTTTTGGAGTTTCTACATGCTTGCGTCACGGTGTAGCTTGAATTAGTATGTTTATTTGTTTGGATGTTAGTTGAACTGAGTGAGGACCTCTAGGAATGATGAAAACGCAGCACTGTGGGATTCAATGTATATTCAAATGCTGATGATAACGGTGAATTCAGCTAGTAATTCGGGACATTGTGGTTTTTGGTTTTACTTGTGGTTGACCAGTTTCATTGCTCAAGTCTTGTGTTCGGGACTTGTTTTTTTTTTTTTTTTCGAACTGTTGTAGAATGTTATAGGGCGCCCTCCTCGGTAGTCGTTTAAAAATTGGTCTGAGATCTGTACACATAACATGCGAGAATCGCTACACGTCTTGAGAGTTGTTGCTCTTTTGATGGTCGTGTAGGAAACATTTGTAGTTCAAACTAATTTCTTTCCTTCTTTGTATAGTAGAAATACTTTTTGGCCTTGTAAATTTTATAGATTGGATGTTGCTGGAGGAAAAGTTTTGTGTGGTTTGTCATCATTGCAGTTCTTATAGACACTGTTCTCTTGTTTGCAGTTAAATGCTGATAAAAGTCCCTTCCAGAGAACATTTGTTAATCAGGTAATCTGCATTGCACAAATGAGAATTCCTGTTAATTTACTAGTAAAATTATGATTGTGGTAATGTTTTCGTGTCCTCCCTTATTACTGTTAGACATAATCCCTGCAGCTATATCTGTTCGTTATAATATAGCAGTATCTGTAGCAGAGAGTCATGCCTTTTTTCAGTCAAGTTAGCCTAGCTGTTATGTCTATCGTATATATAGTGCTGAGTCATCAACTAGAATAGGTTGTTAGAGACAGTTCTCAGAGTCTATATAAATGTACTCCCTCTCGCATTGAGACATTGAGAATTACAATTTCACTTTAAGATTCTCTTTCTGATTCTTCTAATTATTAACATTAGCTGCATTTCTCTTTGGCAGGTAAAACGATGTGCAGAAATGTCAAGAAAACTAAGATTCTTCAAGGATCAAATCAGTAAAGCTGGCCTATTGTCTTCTTCTCGTACTGTATTGCAACCAGATATTGACTTGGAGGATTTGGAGGTCTGTTTCTATCTTTTATTTTTTTCTCATAATCGATTACTTTCTGAGGGACATAGAGTTAGCATTTAGGTTACATTGTGCCATGCTGTCAACAGTAACACGATGCTCTAAAATAAGTTAGTGGTAATCACTCAGCTATTTTTCCAGTTTGCTCAAAGATTTTCATTATTAAATCTACTACAATATACTTTTGTTTACTTTTTTTTTATGCCAGATACAACTTGCTGAACATGAACATGAGCTGATTGAAATGAACTCTAATAGTGACAAACTCCGGCAATCATATAATGAACTCTTGGAATTCAAGATTGTATTACAAAAGGTATATTTTTTCCCTGGTTATAGTTTGTGGTGAGCATATCCCAGGTTATCTTTAAGTACTGAAGATGTTTTCTTTTCCTGTTATTTTGGTTACATTAAGCTTCCTGTTGAAGTTGAGTTAGCAAATAATGATTTGTATGATCATAATTTAGCATTAGTTTTTTTCAATATTATTTTATCTGCTTTCGTTTTAATGTGTTCCATCCAATTCCAGTATAGTATTTATTTTTAATTCATGAATTCACCATGTTCTTTTAATGAATAAAATATCTTCTCTATGACTTTTGTCATGTATTCAAGATAAAAAATTTTTGGGTAAATTTCAGGCATGTGGCTTTCTTGTTTCAAGTCATAACCTTGCACTTTCAGATGAAAGAGAACTACAAGAGAATGTATTTTCAAATGATGCCTATGTTGAGACAGCATCTTTGCTTGAACAGGTTTTTTGTAGCATCCTTTATCATCCTCCATATCTTTTAGCATGATTAGTGCAGATCCTGTTACTACTTTTCAAATATTTTCATTCTGCAAGTTCACTACTCTAAATTGTTTATTACAGGAAATGAGACCTCAGTCATCAAATTCGACTGGTTTAAGATTTATCAGTGGGATAATATGTAGATCCAAGGTTCTTATGTTTGAAAGAATGTTGTTTCGTGCTACAAGAGGCAATATGCTATTCAACCAGGAACCAGCTGATGAACAAATCATGGATCCTGTTTCAACTGAGATGGTTTTCTTCCTTCTTTTTACCTTTAAGAAGATTGATAATTGAGCTCTTATTTTTCCTTCTTCCCCCCTCCTCCTCTTTCAATCTGTATTTGTCATTTTGAGTTACTGTTGCTAGTTGGCTTGTATCCCTATTTTCTGTGCACAATAACCCAGACATCTGTGGTTTTCCTTTTCAGATTGAAAAAACAGTGTTCGTCGTGTTTTTCTCTGGGGAACAGGCAAGAACAAAGATTCTGAAAATTTGTGAGGCATTCGGTGCAAATTGTTATCCTGTTCCCGAAGATATTAGCAAGCAGAGGCAAATAACTAGAGAGGTGAGTGTGCTTCAGTTAGGATTATGTTATTTTTGGACTCTTAAATTATGATCTTTTTTTCATTATGACATGTGGTTAGTGTCTACACAAGACAAAATTGAGATTTTTATTTCTACAGTTTCAGGGAGAGTATAGTTTTGCTGTGCTGTAAACTAATACTTTTGAATTCCATATATTGCTCTTGTAATAAAGATTCTTTCTCAATTAGCGGCACTTATACCTAATTATATGGGCATCTTGCTTTGCAATTCAAGCGACACGTATACCTAATTATATGCCATCAGTTTTTTGAGTTTCTTTTTTAGCAGTACCATTCATGGTATGAATACGGTTTTGATACTCAATCGAATTCAACTGTACCTTGTACTTAGTATTCCTGTTGTATGTTTCACCTTAACCGACTAAACATACAAATAGTTGCAAATATGATGCTTATAGTGGAAAAGTTTATTTTTTGGTACAGGTTTCATCACGTCTTACAGACTTAGAGACAACTTTGGAAGCTGGGATTAGGCACCGGAACAAGGCTCTAGCTTCTGTTGCAGACCATCTAGGAAAATGGATGAGCATGGTAAGAGTTTGCTTTTGTATGTCTTATTCTATTTTGTAAGATCTTTATTTTATCTATGTTTCTACTACAAACCAGTCCTAATATCTGATCAATGTGCACGTGTAATAGATATGTATTTTTTACCAATAGATCTCATCCTTATGAACTTGTCCTAGGTAAGAAGAGAGAAGGCTGTGTACGATACACTGAACATGTTAAACTTCGACGTTACAAAAAAATGTCTTGTGGGAGAGGGCTGGTGCCCTCTGCTTGCAAAAACACAGGTATTTCTTCCCAAATTTTTGAGAAATTGAAAAATCATCAATATTCGTTATCTAATAAAGAGCTTGAATTTAATGATTTTCCAGATGCAGGAGGCACTGCAACGTGCAACTTTTGATAGCAATTCTCAAGTTGGCATAATCTTCCATCCACTAGAGGCAGTGGAATCACCACCTACATACTTTCGGACCAACACTTTCACAAATCCATATCAAGAAATTGTTGATGCATACGGGTGAGCATATTTACTATTAATATTGACCGTCTATAGTTTCTTTAGTAGCTGCAACATGAATTATTGAATATCTTGTAGTAATTTTTGAAGAGGTTTATATGCATTGTCTTTTCTGAAGTTAGAAATTTGCATGATATGCCATACCTCTGTCTGATAGGTATATGCTGTACCTCAAACATGTTGAGGTTATTTATAAAATTCTGGGAAAGAAAACTATTTGTAAGTTTTTAATATATGTTTCACATGAAGTTTCTTTTACAATCTTCTTATGGAGTCCACAATTTGAAATGTCTTATGGTGGGGTATTTGAGTGATTAGATAAGTGAAGCGTGATAACAAAGCTTTGTATATTGGGAATGAAGAGGACAAATTTCTAGTATTAACCTGATTTCAGTACTGTGCAAAATTAACATTTGCTGACAGGACGGTGCAACAATTGTCTTTTTCGCACCACTTTTTCTGTTTTTAAGTTTAAATTTCTTTCTGGATCGAATGACTGTTCAAGGGTTTTCAAAACTTCCTTGGCAGTTAAATCATGTAATATTACTTTTATTGTTTGAATTTGTTTTCCTGATTGATTCTAGGGATTTAACATGGTCGATACTAGTTATCTAGCTTCCTAGCTATTTCATAAACCCATGACAACTGATTAGATTCCTAATAGCCCTTTTACATGGCAGTGTTGCAAGATACCAGGAGGCGAATCCTGCAGTTTACACAACTATTATATTCCCTTTCCTATTTGCTTTGATGTTTGGGGACTGGGGTCATGGAATTTGCCTGTTGCTAGGAGCATTGGTTCTTATAGCGCGTGAAAACAAGCTCAGCACACAGGTAATTTCATTCTAACTATAATACAGTAATATAATAATGGAAATGTACCCAAAATTATGTTGTTGATGATGGAAGGATCAGGCGAAATGCACATGCTGGCGTGAGATATGTTGTGGTTCATCTTGGGTGAACATAGTATTTAGTTGGGTCATGTCACATTTGAATGTTCCTTTTCCTTCTAAACTAAGTTGGGTCATCACGGTTGGTGTTCAAAGAATAATGTCAATGAGGCTTTTCATTATCTGCCGAGCATTCAGTGTTTAGTATTCAAATTCCCATTGCTGGGTTCCAGTTTGGGTATACCAAAGAAAGAGATAGTAGGTTATAAGGGCAAGATGGGAATTGAGGTGGAGTTTATTAGAGATGAGCCTAGTAGAGTGGACAGATGGCAGTAAATCAATGGTAAAAGAAGTGTGGAAAGCACTGGGAGTGGAGGGAATACAAGGGAGGGAATGCATTCTGGGAGGGTTTGGTGTAGGGGCAGAGTAGCGTTACTGTTTGAGTTTAGCTCTATTTTTTCATTTCTATCTGTTATTCATCTGCTTCTGTTAGACCTCTTCTCTATTATTTCCCTGTAATTCCAGTGTGAATACCATTTTCCATCAGAATGATTTAGCTTTATGTTGGATTTTGTTTTTTGGATGCCAGCATTACTTCTTTTCACCCAAAATATTGAAAATTGAACTGTTTTATTGAAATGACTTTCTATCAGTGATACTATTACTCTATTATTACTTTTATTCTGCTCTTGGTTGCAATTGACCCTCACAATTTTTTTTCTTAATTTCTGCCAGAAACTTGGAAGCTTTATGGAGATGCTGTTTGGTGGGCGCTATGTGCTTCTGCTAATGGCACTATTTTCAATCTATTGTGGCTTAATCTACAATGAATTCTTCTCTGTTCCTTTCCACATATTTGGTGCATCTGCATACAAATGCCGTGATAGTTCTTGCAGGTGTTGTATTTGTCTGAGTGTATGATTTTGGTTTTAGTTAATTATTTTTTAATCTTAATATCTGATATATAATGCCTTACTAATTGATTGGATATGTAATTATTTTACTTGCCTTGTACAACCAACATTTTTGAATAATGCCCCAGAGTTGTTATCTATCTATCTATCTAACACGGGGACGTTTGTAATAAGAGAGCATTTGAGGTGTGAACAGTAAATTTTCACACAAAAATGATCAATATAATTTTAATTATATCATTGAGATTCACTCCTCTCACATTATGCACACATACATACATGCATATTGAAACCCTACATGATTGATGGTTCATCCATTTTCTTGCCCATTCCCATTCCCAGTTGCACAGATTTCTGCCCTTCATTTTTCCTGCTCATTTGTCTGACTTTTCTCCTAACTACTTTTCCTACCCATTTAATGATTGTTTCCTGCCACGTTTTCATTATTTCCTCACATATTTTCCACACCATTTTTAATACCTATTCTTTCTGTCTATTGGCACATTTTTTCCTTACATTTGAATGATTCTGTTTTATGACATTTTCCAACCATTTTAAATGATTTTCCTGCCAATTTTTTCAAATATTTTTGATGATTTTTCTTGCTCATTTTGCCAAACTCACTTTAAAAGTTCTGTATTGCTGATGATTTTGTGGGTATATGAGATACATTATGTTGGACTGGGGTTCATATCATATTTAATATTTTGATAAAGGATTTTTGTGAGTATTATTTCTTTTAGTGTTTAATTTGTTTCTATGAATTGGTTCTTTTAGTAAATAGACGAATGACATGTGAAATTCATTTTGCGGTTGAATTTTTTGCTGTTTGTGGCTGAATTTTTTTCTGGACTTTTTCTACAACAGCTCTTAGTGCTGGGCATAGCCCAGACCCAGAAATTAAACTATTTTGTGTTTTGTTTTTGTTTCTTCTTAATTTCACCAGCAGCAGGGGGTGCATTGATTGATTTACTAAACTATGTCATCTAGATTCTAGGTTGTAGACATGGAACTGAAGTTGGTGGGATTTTGGCCAAAGCTCATAGGTTTGAGCTTAAGTTAGAATCCTTAATGTACCAATAGAATTGCTAAAATACAAATATTAATTCAACTAATTGACCTTTGCATAAGCTTTGGAACCACAATGAAAAGGAGGATGTTTGGTTTGAAGCCGCCTTCAAATCTGTTTTGCAATAGTTCTGGAATAGTTCTCTTGACTGCTATGTATCATGTTGCTTTTTATTAAAGATCGTATGTATGTGTGTGTGTGCGTGTTTATCTGTCTGTGCGAAATCCTTTCATGTATCTGGTAAGGAGTACTGTACTTTACATGTCACCTGTCAAACTTAGAAAAGTACCCAAAATCACTCAATTCCTCCGACTGGAGAGTTCTCAGATACACATACTACTATTTATAGTCCTTAATATAATAGAGCATTTTTTTGTCCTAATTCTGAGAAACACGAGATCATTTTCAATGTATTAACTGCTAAGTTTCTTTTATACCTTTAATTTATTGTGAGGTTTATTAGTGAGATATCTACTCATTTCCCATAATAGTAGATGCATTTATTATTGGGCTATTAACAATACGAGGCATTCTCATAGTTGAAGAAATTCTCCCTTAAATTGAGTGGTATAACTACCTATTAAACCATTAATTCCATGGATATTTTAGGAATAAAGTTAAAATTTATGGCTTTATTAATTAAAACTGACCAATTTAACAGCTTTATTAATCTTGATGAATTAGGTATTTTTGTTTTATATAAAGTACCGAGCTAGTTTTCTGTACTAGCTTAATTTTGCACAATGATCAGCTACACTTCTGTGTATACAAGTTTTGTACAACTGCGTATCCAGATTAAAAAGAGAATAACAGGTATAAAGCTACAGCTGGTAGGTGTCATAATTAAGAAGAGAATATCAGTTACAAACGGTTATGGGTCCTGCTATCGAATGTGAGTTTACTGGTTTTAATGACCAGAAAATTTACTCTGCAACCATTGACATAATCCAGGACTATTGAGTAATGATTCACCTTTCACTCTGTTTTTTATCTTCATATTTATGTCATTGGGAATAGTTTGGTTGGAATATCCTGCATAGTTGCACTATTTTCGTTTACTTTGTTTTATATCGTTTTCCTCCTTCAAATTGTTCTAATTATGACTATATACATTGGATGTGAATTTACATTTTGAAACCTATTCTGCGATTTCTAGTTTTTTGTAAGCATCCAGGTTTTAACATTGGTGCTGTCTAATGTTTCAACATTCCTCACCTTTTATCAGGGATGCACATACTATTGGCTTAGTCAAATACCAAGACCCATACCCATTTGGTGTGGATCCCAGCTGGCGTGGAAGTCGTTCAGAATTGCCTTTCCTGAATTCTTTGAAGATGAAGATGTCCATTCTGTTTGGTGTGGCACATATGAATTTAGGAATTATATTAAGTTATTTTAATGCACGGTTCTTTGGAAGCTCATTGGATATAAGGTGTCTCACTATTTGCTTGGCCTGTGCTGATATTATTATGCTATTCTTTTGGTAGTTGATTTAACTTGCCCTTTATGTTACTATCAGGTACCAGTTTGTGCCACAGATGATTTTCCTTAACTGTCTATTTGGGTATCTTTCCCTTCTCATTGTTATTAAGTGGTGTACTGGGTCTCAAGCGGACCTTTATCATGTTATGATATACATGTTTTTAAGCCCCACGGACAATCTTGGCGAGAATCAGTTGTTCTGGGGCCAAAGACCACTTCAAGTATGATTCTGGTTCTTCTATTCATTGTTGCATAATAAATTGTTGTTTCCTGTTTTTTTCATCATTCTGAGTTAGTGTTTTGTTGTGCAGATTGTGTTATTGCTTTTGGCTGTAATTGCAGTTCCATGGATGCTCTTTCCAAAACCTTTTATATTGAAGAAGCTTCATACTGAGGTGCCACATCTACCTGCTTTGTGTATGCTTTTCTTGCTTGAAAGTTTATAATTATATTCAGCCAGATTACTTTATTATACTGACCTATATTTACATGTGCTTGGCTTGACTTTCCCCCTTTTGGCAGCGAATTTCTGTATAAGGTTGCTGAAAATTGATTCTCCTTGACAAGCATTATAAGATTTTGATTTTCTACTGAATCAATATGTTTAAGTAATAAATTACTTATCACTCCTGTGAGCTATGCTGACAGCTTTTCTGCATATAGTCTGTCTTTGTTCCACACTTTCATTGCAGTTAGTTATTAAGGAGTTGATGCTAGGAGTTTGTCAAGATTATTAATCTTTTGTCTTTCTGACATTGTATAGAGATTTCAAGGTCGTAGTTATGGCTTACTGAACAGTTCTGAGGAGGATCTTGAGGCTGAACCTGATTCTGCCAGACAACATCATCATGAAGAATTCAATTTCAGTGAAGTCTTTGTTCACCAAATGATCCACGCCATTGAATTTGTTCTAGGTTCTGTTTCTAATACAGCATCATATCTTCGTCTTTGGGCATTAAGGTTTGCACAGTCATCATTCTCCTTCATCTCCATGAATTCCTATATTATGGGTTTTTGTTCCTTGTCTGATTTTATTTTTCAATTGTACAGTTTGGCTCACTCTGAACTTTCTACTGTTTTCTATGAGAAAGTCCTGCTTCTTGCTTGGGGGTAAGTTTGATTAATAACGTGTTATATTACTTTCAACATTGGTGTTAAGATTTTTCTGTATTGTTTAGCATTATTGAAATGTTTAATAAACAAACCCGCTTCCTTTAGTAGAAAAAACAAAAATCCATAGTTGAATGTGGGTGAAAATGAATTCCCTTCAACATTGTTGTGGATATATCACCATGTTATCCACAAACACTACACGATGTTAAAGAATCGGTGTTTATAATCCACAGAGTGCACTTAAAGCTCACAAGATTCTAGTCTGGTATTGGAGAATGTGGGGATAATTTAATTACATGAACATCGAGAGGAAACCAAAGGCATTTGTTTGATACTGTTAACATATGGGCTTATTGATCACATTGCCCAATTTCTATGCTATTTTAAACTAATGCTTAAGGCCAAAACTAGCATTGGATATGAAACATTTGTTTTATTAATGTAATCATCATAAAAATTAAGGCCGACGAATTTTTTGTAATAAATATTGGTTCTACAATTAATATATTATGTATACTGCAAATTTAGTTACATTCAAAGCTGCATGGAAAACCTGTGATTGGGTTATAATTTCAATATTTTAGCTTTTAAAATTATCTATCTCTATGTTTGGTTTATAATTTCAATATTTTAGCTTTCCGAATTATCTTCTGTAATGTTTTTTGCATTCCATTGTTGTGTGTATATATAATCTTATTCTTTAATAAATGTCATTCCTGGTTATATTTAAAACAGATATGACAATCTTATCATTCGGTTGGTGGGGCTCACCGTTTTTTCCTTTGCAACTGCCTTTATACTACTAATGATGGAGAGTCTTAGTGCTTTTCTTCATGCGTTGCGGCTTCACTGGGTAGAATTTCAAAATAAGTTCTACCATGGCGATGGCTATAAGTTCAGACCTTTTTCATTTGCTTCCTTAACAGAGGAAGATGATTGATTGATCCATTTATATATATGCAAAGGATATTTACACAAGTGAAGAAAGCACAAAATGAGAATTTGTAATTTAGTGGCTATGGTTGTTAGGTAATATTCCTGCTTGATATTAACCTGACAACAAAAGATTCCTGCTCATTTCCTGGGGCTATGGGGTTGTAAGAAGATCGCATTGCCGATGGTCATGGAAAGTATCTCTAACAGAATACCTGCTTTATAGTTTTGTATTATTTTTCTTTTGCTTAGAATAGGAAACAGAGGGGCCAAGGGAAGGGACTGTTTAGAGTAATTTTTTGTAAAGAGGAGTTGGAATCCATGAGAGTGTAGCTACTGGATTTTGGTTGTTTGGGGTTACATACATATATATACATGATGTAGGTCAGGATTTCCCGGGAAATAACCAATTTTTCTGAATTTTTTTTATGTTGATAGATGAAGTTATAGAACCCCACTCTTCTTTTGTAATGATTGATCAAATATATGGAAATCTGAAGTTGAATAATGCCATCTGAACGAGCTTGTGTAATGCCAATTTTGGCTACTTACAATTTGAAATGTCACTTCCACTGTCTGTCAAGTTGAATAAATACTTAGAGACTTATTTACTTATTTATTTTGTTTAATTAACTTTCAGTGTTATTCAATAAATTCTTATCTTATAAGGATTTATATTATGGGTTTATTTATAAGGATTCAATAAATTCTTATTTTTACGTTTAATTTCTGCGCCTTTTTTAAAGCGTAAGGTTTTTCAATAGCATGAATGTTTGAATACGTAATTGAAAAAGTAGTAATTAATTGTTTTCTGATAAAAATGTTGATTTATGCAACCATAAATCAACACAGTTGATGACTTGTCTTTAAGAAATTGGTTCACTTGAAAAAATAACCATTAAAGTAAATTCTCTGAGAGAGATGTTACAGCCAACATGTACAAGTAAATGGACGCGCTTCCATGAATGGCTGGTTGGGTGTGTGCGTGTAGATATGCGCAAATGGGGGATTGCGGAGAATATTTTCAAAGTAATAGAAAGCTTTTTTTTTTTTTTATGGATTGCAGAAAGTTATGAACATGCTCTTTCTGTATCGTGCTATCGTATTTTTTTTTTAGGTTTTTTTAATGCTTGGTTGATTCACATTGATAAAAAAAATACTATGGTGAGATTGGATTATGGAGCATATTGTAATTGTTTTTTTAATTTCTGTATGCCCTGTGCAAAGCTGGATCTCGTTAAAATTGATTCGATTATTAAAAACAATAAAGGTAGGTTTAGACAAGTTTTTCCATATATTCATCTTAGAAAAGAAAAAAAAAATTAAATTAATTTATCTATAAACTAAATTAATTCATGGATAAGTTAAATATGAAAGCTCATTTATTATAGTTTTTATTTTTTAATCTGTATATAGTATAAAGAATTATTTTTTTTAATAATTTTTCCTCTAAAAAAAACTTATATAAAGAAATTCGTTAAAATATACTCTAAATCTCAAAGTTGCTTTAGTATCAATGTTGAATATATTTAAGGTGATAACCAGGCACGTGATAAACGAGCAAATATTATGAAAAGGAGGGTGAGAAAGTTTGTAAAATCGTTGGTTACGACGATAGCATTTTATGATTTTGGCATTTGGGGAGTGAAGAAAAGAATCCACTTCTGTATTATAAAGTGTTTACTTTATCGAGAATGGATTCTTTTCACTCCCAACTCATTTATTATATTCTCAACTATCTCTATAAATTTATAGCTTATAAAAATATTTATCATATTCTCCCTTATCTCGTTCAAAAATTAGCTTTACACGCGACTAATGAGAGTAAGATTGTTTTGTTTTTTCAATACAAAGTATATTTATTATATTCTCTCTTATCTCATTTCAAAATTAACTTACACATTGTCATTGAAAGTAAGATCAATTTCTTTTTTAAGATTTTACATATTTTTCAAATATAAGTTATTATTGTTATTTCTAAATTAGAAATCAAACTAAATTATAGTTTATTTAAATTAGACCATTTTCTATTATTTTTCAACTCAAAATGAAATATTTTTATTGTTATTACGAGTATGAGCATTTTTTTTAGAAGAGAGAGTATAAGTATTTTATCATCTCTAACGTAAATCAAAACATGTTTTATTTAATTTCTAACATTTTTTTATTTAATGACATTTTTATAATGATTTAATTCATTGAAATAATATAATAAAGTCATCTAATGGGTCTTAATGTCATTTTTATAAGATACAATGAACTTTCCGTGGTGAATTTAAGACCATTTATGAGGTAAACGTTGTCTTAGTCTAAACATTTCTCAAGTCAAAAACGAATAATGTACATACATAAACATAATGCTATTTAAACAAAACAAATATATTTTCTGTAAAAAACTACAAAAATACCTAAAGCTGTATTTGGGCCAGAAGACTCCAGATTGGATCAATGGTATTTAATTGGGCCAGCCCATGAAACTCGTCAAGCAAATGCGTTCATCGCCGTTAACCGATGGAAGCGAAGCCGGAATGGGGGAAATCAAAAACGAGAATCTGTGCCCACGCAATCTCCCCCATGTCTGCATGTGACGACACGTTGTTTGCGAAATGGAGAATCGCTTAAGTTAGCGTCTTCGACACTCATCTCTTCCACAAAAGGAATCAAACACCTTCTTCTACAACTGCAACTGCAACTGCATCAAGTAGACGACGCAAACTCTGAAGAAAAAAAAAATGGAAAACCTCCATAACCACAGGGGCATTACGAATGCCAATACTGGACCTCCACGTGGCTTTACCGATATTTTCAGGAGAGAGTTGGGCTTCTCTCATCCCAACGCTTTTGCGCGTCGCTTTTCAGCTTCCGAGGTTTTCTCAATTTCTCTCTCACATTCGGTTTTCATATTTTTTTTCCTTTCCAAATTTCTCTGATTAATCACCGCCAACTGCCAAATGTTTTCATTGTGACTTCAAATCTGTAAAATACAATACAATTCAAGGAATGCAAAGTGAAAAACCTATTCCGTGAATCAACTGCTATTTGTAGGTCTCATGTTTTATAATGTGTGTAAGTTAACCTTATTGCGGACATTGTTATACACACAGTTCATATCATATATAACTGATTTCCTTGAGTATTTCGTTAACTGTTGAATTCTATTTGTATGGACATTTTTTTTCATAGATACAGAATTCGCTTTTTGTGATTTCTATATTAAAAAAAAAAAAGGATTAGTTTACAGCTATCCATTTGCTCTATTGTGACTAATGAATTCAATGTCAAGGAATTTGTCTCGTGAGGGTTGTTTTATTTCCACTTGCAGGTGCTTGTGAAGAGCTTGAATTTATACGGGAAGTTAGATGGTCATGGAGGGTGTGTGAATGCAGTGGAATTTAACTCCACTGGTGACCTTCTTGTATCTGGTTCTGATGACCGACAAGTAATGTTATGGAATTGGGCATCCAAAGCTAGATTGCTTGCTTACCCATCTGGCCACACAGACAACATATTCCAGACAAAGATTATGCCATTTTCCGGTGATTGTCGAATAATAACTTCTGCTGCTGATGGCCAGGTAAATAATAAATCCGTCAAAGTCTACATCAGATCAAATATTCTGTGTAGCCCCAAAATAGGAGGCTTCAATTCCCTTTGCTTCCTCTTTTTTAGGAACGAGTATACGGGTGTTGATTAATTTTATCAAGATGTTATTATGCCTTTTGTCGGTCATCCAAATGTTACTATAAATCGCCACACCCATAAGGTTGACATAACTCGTGCTTTTTAACAGGTAAGGCTTGGCCTTTTCCGGGAGGGTGGTGGAGTTGAGACTACATTGTTGGGGAAGCACCATGGTTGTGTATACAAGCTTGCTGTGGAGCCTGGAAGTCCCCACATAATTTACAGTTCTGGTGAAGATGGATTTATTCAACATGTTAGTCAAGTATTACAGCATGTTGCACGTTGAAGCTCTCCTTTATGCTATCCCCGTACAGTTATAAGTTTGTTTCTTTTGCAGTTTGATTTGCGAAGTAATTCTGCTACAAAACTTTTCTGTTGTTCCTCATCAACAGGAAAACAGACTCCAAGCAAAATAGGGTTGACTTCCATTGTGATTGACTCTAGAAATCCGTATTACTTTGCTGTTGGTGGTTCTGATGAATATGCACGTGTTTATGACATAAGAAAATGCCAATGGATTTCAGCTAGAAATTCAGATCAACCTGTTAAGACGTTTTGCCCTCGTCACTTGATTGGTTCAAATAATGTCCATATTACAGGATTGGCTTATTCAAGCTTTAGTGAACTCCTTGTTTCTTATAATGATGAGCTCATTTATCTGTTTCAAAAGAATGAGGGCATGTGTTCTTCACCTTCATCTGAGGATTTGAAGAATTCTAATGAGCCACAAGTTTACTCAGGCCACAGAAATGCACAGACAATTAAAGGAGTGAATTTTTTCGGCCCGAATGATGAATATGTCTTGAGTGGTTCAGATTGTGGTCATATATTCATCTGGAAGAAGAAGGAAGCTAAGCTGGTGAGATTAATGGTAGGCGATCAACATGTTGTAAATCAACTTGAGGCCCATCCTCATATACCTATCCTTGCTACTTGCGGTATAGAAAAAAATGTGAAAATCTGGGCTCCTCAAGGGAATGATATACCTCCACTTCCTGGAAATGTGAAAGAGGTACTATCTATGCTGTCTTTGCTTTTTCCTTCATTCTTCCTCTTTCCATTACTCAACTATTTTCTTACACAGGATATGTTTGATGCATTTTTTTCTTCATATGCAAATTTTGTGATTATTGTTCATGTGACCAGATAATGGAGGCAAACAGACAAGGCAGAGAAGACCGATCACGAGTAACCCTTACCCCTGATGTTATAATGCATGTTCTTCGCCTGCAGAGGCGGCAGACATTGGCATATATTGAAAGGAGATATAGTAGGGCAGATATTGTGAGTGATGACGAGGATGCAGAGGGCTACCTTTTAGGACGCTTGGATGGTGATGCTTCTTCTGAAGAGGATTCTCCTGGAAATTCCAGAGATTGCAACATTAGCTGAAGCTTACAGTCGGGTTTGGCTTCTTTCGCTGACTAATTCCTTAGAAATACTAAATGATATTATTTTCACTAAGCAGTACCATATACATGTCTGGAACGTGTGCTAATAAACATCATTAGGCAAAACAGTGCAGAGGTGTAAAATCTGGATTGTTCAAAGTTGAAGTTTAGGCAGATTGTTTTTATATATATTTCATATGTACAGGTATAAATTTGTGTTGGTAATTAAAGCAAGTGTACATTTGATACTGTAGAAATAAGTGAATAACCCTACTCTTGATTTTATAATGTTGAATTTAACGGTTTTGGTAATTTAAGTGAGTGTGAATTTGATATTGTAGAAATAAGTGAATAGCTTTAGTTTTGATTTTAGTTGGATTTGTTAATTAAATCAAGTGTAAATTTGACAATGTACAAATAAGTGAGTAACCCTATCCTGATTTTATTATGTTTAATGTAAATGGTGTTTTTCATTTATAGTTTTTTATGATTTTATGTCAAGATGATAGATTGACAATATAGAACTTAACTGTTGTCTAATATTTTTCTAGAGGGTATTATTGAAATATATAAAGTTGATCATGATTTTCATTATTCTAGAAAAAGGAAAGTCTGAAGCAAATTTTACATCTTTTATTTCTTTCTTGCCGAGAAAAATCATCTTCAAACATGTGTTCTTTTGTTCTGTCCAATTTCTCTTTCTCCCAACAAACGGTCAATGTTGAACTTGTTCTCATACGGTAAAGAATTACAAATGTTTCTGTTTTAACAGGAATTGACCCTACAAGAGTATTTCTGTTTTAACCTATTTATAGAGTTCGGATAGGTCTTTTACTTGGACATTCCGGGTTGGTGTTAACTATATGACGAGTTCAGTATAGTTCGGATAGGGTTTTTTTTTTTTAATTTTAATTTGATCTCGATTTTTAAAAATGTGATGTAATTTTTTTTTGTTAAATTTTTTAAAATAATTTAATGATTTTTTAATCAAAATTAACACTATGATTATGTCATTTATACCAATAAAACAAATAATTTTTATTAATAATTTTAATTTTGATGAAAAATCTTTAATCTTAAAACGAAAGTAATCAATTGTATAAATTTTTTAAAATTATAACTAAATTAAAACTAAATTATAACCAAATTGAAGCTAAAAAAGATTGAAGAACTAATTTAACATTATTTAACAAAAACTAAAACTAAAAAAGTAATTAAACTTAAAAAAAAAAAAAAAAACTTGTAAGCAACATGTTGTTTATCCTTTCAACGGGGGTTTGTGTTCACTCATCAACATATTGTTTATGTAGTTGTAGGCAAGTGACTTAGGTTTTCTTCCCTACAAGTATATATTAGTTGTTTGTCATTATTATTGAAAGTACTAAAGTTTTTTCAAATATTTCTAGGATATTGTCTTTGGAAACCATATGACAATTGTGTCCGAAAACTATTCATTGAAAACACTAAAGTAAAATTTTTCACAATTTTTTCGTCAATGTTTGAGTTGATTTTCACAAGGACTTATAATTAGAAAATAACTAACAGTATAAATGGTCTTTATAAGAGGAATTCGGTTATTTTATTATTAGAAGACCGAAATTATAAGCACAAAAATCAATTAATCATATTATTTTATAAAAGACTACGTTTCTCAAGAAATTGTTTCTTTTCTTTTTCTTCATTCTCTCTAGAACTTTAATTTTTTTTCATATTTTAAATATCAGAGTGTTAGAAAAAAAAATCAAATAATAATAATAATAATAATAATAAAATATTTGGACTAAGAAACGCACGAAAGGATTGAAATAAATGTCAAAGTTGTAATATATATATATATATATATATATATATATATATATATA
>Ga0099822_1004706_pt1 | contig 17783 bp, 19 predicted proteins | sample CowpeawhiteBW_FD_76839 | JGI IMG/M metagenome (GOLD analysis project Ga0099822, IMG submission 76839) | Root nodule microbial communities of legume samples collected from California USA - Cow pea white BW | ecosystem: Host-associated > Plants > Roots > Nodule | place: USA: California | collected...
ATCGCGATAACTGGGCAGCTATCCTTTCGCATGCCTCCATGCCTGGCTGACCACCGGCCCTTCGGCTAACGGCATTGCACGTCGTGGCGTAGCCCCACGATTTTCTCGCACGGATGGTTTCCTCGAAGCATGTCATGAATCTACGCTGAAACTCCGCAGCAGCCTTCTGCAAGAACACTGCCTGTTCGGTCATCCGCAACTGCTTGTCGTGGCTGACCACCGCAGTCGAGAATTCCGCGATGTTGCGAGCCCGTTCAATCTCACTCAGCGCGGCATCGAGCTTCGTTTGCGCGAACATCAGACCTCCCGTACTTCCCCCACGAGCGCCCTCGTGGCTATGCGAGCGATGCGCCCCATCGGCGCCCAAGAGTGGAGACGAACTGCCTCGTGCCAAGCCTCCCGTCACTGATCGATCGGGCCGACCTGATCGCGAGCGCGGCTGCAGCCTTCACGAAAGCGTTTCAGTGGTCACGCCATTCGATCGTTCTGTGCCACATGGCGCGAGGCTCCTCGTTAGGACCAATCAACTGCTGGCGTGTCAGCTTTTCCTGACGCTCGGTGGACCTGGGGTTAACCAACAGCCCCTCCCACCGAGAGAACTGAGGATGAGCAAGCTGCTCGAGTTTGAGTGCCAATGCATCATGATCCCTGCGCGGCATAGCCTCGTTCATCGCCTTTCGAACCTACAACCTGACGCGACGTAAGGTTCAAGCGGTAAACTGGCCTATGCAGAGAGCGGCGTACACCTGACCGAAACGCTCAGCCGGGTATCACAGCGCGGGTCTGTGGCATGGCCCGCCATGGAGGAAGGCCGCCTGCTCGCGCCACCTGAGGTATCGAGCACGGTCGGTTCGTTCTGTTGATTGGTTCGAGCGCGATTGGCGTGTTCCAATTGGACGCAGATGCGGAGATAGCCTATTCCGTGACGTTGATGAGCGCACGCACCCCGCTCGTTGACCGAAGAGGCGATTGCCGCGCCCGGAACTCGGCGTGCGACCGGGCGCGGTCTGGATCGCCGCGAGCGGACGCGCCGGTCGCGCTAGCGCCATCGGCGGTCGCATCGTCACAACGGCTTGCGAACTGCTGCTCTCGTCTAGGCGCAGATCCGAGCACCCGCCGATGAACAAGGTCGGCCACGCTCATGTCAATACTGGCAGCGTCGAGACGAGATCAGGACCCGGCCGGTTCGACCCCGGACCGACCGCCGGCTTCGACCAAGAAGCCATTCCAGCCCTCCCATCAGCTGAGGCGAGACAGCCCGACCATGGCTCGTGATCAACCGCTGATATCTTCGCAGTCGATCCCGGCACGAGCACATCGTCCTTGTGGACTCGGCCCCAGAGAGACGAGCGTATCCCGCATCACGTTTGATTCGCCCGTCTAGAAAGAACTTCTCTCATGCGCGCCCACCAAGCTTGGTAGGAGCGCGCATGAATTCTGCACCGTAGGTGACCATAACGCAGGGAAACCTCTCGACCTGCGGCAAATTCCAACACATGCGCAGTGACAAGATGATAATCGATTGATGAGGGCCTTCGTGCACACCATGCCTTCGCTCTCCTGACCACCTAAGCAATCTGCGACAGGCTCTCCTCAGCGACTTAATCGAATTGAACATCGCTTCGTGGGACGGCTGCCTAAGATTGGGAGATTGGACGGGTTTCTTGGCGACTTGAAAGTCGGGTCAGCTTGCGTGATGACGTCAATTGACGACAGATTGAGCGAGATAAGATCGGTAAGGAACAGCATTTGGCGTTGTCGTCGGTTGCTCGAAGCCGAGTTGCCGGACGCGGAACGACACGCCCTTGAAAAGCGCCTGCTTGAGCAACATTCTACTTTTGAGCGACTCTTGGCGACAACATTTCCTCTGACGCTGCGGTTCTGACGTCAATCGAGGCACGTGTCGTTAGAACATCAATAAGTGACGAGGATCGGGCACATTGTCGAAGAACACATCTTGGCCGAGACGCGAGCAAACTCGTCTCCTCCCGCTTCCTACCCGATTGATCATCCTCGATTCACTCAGCGTGATGAAGACTTTCGTGGAGCATCGGTTCGGAAATTCATTCCGTCACCGTTTCCGAAGCGACCGCTTCGATGGTTTCTCACGACGGATCACACGCGACGCTGCCTTCTTGTGGACGCCGCCTCGTTTCGCGCTTTCCTTTCGTTCCGTCGCGACCGGAATGGCGCGACGGCATTCAGCACGCAAGGTTTTGAAGTTATCTCTGAGACAGAACATAACGACATCCGTATCCTGACGTCCAGTAAAGTGGCCACAAAAGCGCGTCAAATCCAACCTGCAAGACGACAATGCGTCCTCTGCTTCTACCGCTCGAGCACGTGCGTGTTCCGTGTACAAAGCCGTTATTGTCGCCACGACCGCGATAGCCGTCGCAAAGCGAGGTCCTTTATAGATCCAACCAGTGCGCGACCCTTGGTTCACGGCATCTCTCTTGACCCGCACGTCCTCTAGGATCGTTTGAATGCGCAACATCACCCGTCTACCGGAGAACAGGTGGAAGCTGCCAAAGCGGCGAGGCAGGGAACGCGATGTTTGCGACCAGGCGGCGCTCCCAAGGCGCTTGCTGATCATCGTTCTCGAGACGGCCACAACCTCGCGGCTGAGACTGGCTTCGCTTGCTGTTGAACAGCGCCACGAATCGAGATCGGGACGTCTCGATTTGTGCGGCTTGATACATGGCCGGTCTCGAACGTCCTGCGTAACTATAGTTGATGATACTACGGCCAACCGATGACCTGGGAGCCCCGAGGGCCGAAGGGAATGATCCACGCGGCGATGCTGGATGAGGAACCTCAGAGCTAGAGCGACGTCAAACCGCGCACCGCTCGCTCCTCTCGCACGCGCGCGTCCAAGACGTTGGTGACGAAGTAGCCGCAGAAGGAAAACGAAGCCATTTACGGCCACGCAATCGACCCGTCATGCGATTTCAGTGACCTCGCAAGCTTGGCTACCTTCGTCCGCAAAGACGAGCACGCGGGCCAGCCAAGATGGGGCCTGATCCTGGTACGCCGTCGCTGCACAGCGGTAAAGAGAAGGCACCCCGGTTTGACCCCGAATGGGCCCTGCTCAGGCCGCAAACGCTGGGACGTTACCCGCGCGGGGCGTAAGCGACGCAAGGAGCATGCAGCGGCCTCGGGCAGAGCGAGACTGAAGTCTTTGGACATTCGCAACGTTTGTTATCCATCGTGAGGCTTCGGGGCCGTCGCCTTGTACTTCAGATCGTACGACCTGACGCTACGTGCGATTCAAGCCCTTTAAACGTCGGGCGCGAAAATATGTCCTGCGTTGCACATGTCGAGGCCCGGCGCGAGCATGCAGCATGGCGGTCGCCGATGCCGACGACCTGGCCGCCCCGCGCACAACCGACTGTCGAAGGTTGTGCGCAGGGGTTGTTGCCAATGCCGACAGAGCGACAGCACAATTCGAGCGACTTGCTTGCGGCAGGGCTGTCGCACTCGGGATTCAAGGCCAAATGGATGGCAGACCGCAAGCTCGCGCCAATCGCCGCGCGGCGAGCTAACCAGGCGGCTGGCTCGCGGAATCGGGAACGATTTGCGGCTGCTGGCTTGCGTGATCGCGAGCAGCGCACCCTACAAATGCAGGAGAAATGGAAAGGCCGTTGCCCATCTGCCGCGTCGATCTCCGAAAAGGTCATGACTGTAATGACGATGGATGGATCGACGGCCCTTGCCCTTGGAGGACCGCTTCAGAGCGCAAGCCCTCGGTCTGTGAGCACCTTGCGCAGGAGATCGCCCTTGATCTCGCAAGCGAGCTTGCTGCTGATCTCGGCTCCAAGCTCCCGCTCGGCATCCTGCAACCAGGACGTGGAAGAGGATGCCTGGGTGTCTGCGGTCATCTGAAGCGCGGCGAGGCTTTGGGCCAAGCGAGCCTTGAATTCATTTTCTACTGCATCGGCGAGCCGCTTCTCCATCGCTTCGTAGTCTTCAGGCGCGATACGGCTCGCGACCGTCGCCCAAGGTTGCCAGCGCGTTGCCAGATAATCGGCGAATCCTGTTTTCTCCTGGTTCCGCACGAATGTCTCAGCCACAGCAACGTCGTTCTGATCGACGTGCGAGACGGCCAAGAAGCGCATGTCGGGGGCGATGTGCCACAATTCCAGCGGGTCACGCAGTTGATTCTGGTAAGCAAGGTAGACTTCGATCTCGTCGACGTCGGAGTCCGGATCGGCGCGGCGGAGCGACTTGACCTTGTCGCGCGCGATGCCGTCCAGCGTCTCCAGCCGGAACATGACACGGCCGTGCTGGAGCAGCTCCTCGAGCCGCCCGTCATAGACCCCGTCCTCGACATCAACGTTCAGACGGGCGGTCCGCATGCCATTCCAAGTCAAAGTGATGCGATCTTCGCAACTCGTGCTCGCGTCGAGGGCGAGCTGGAAGTACTGCTCGCGCAATCGCGGCCTGATCGCAGCTTGCCTCAGGTCATCGCGCACCGCCCGCCGGAACGTCTCATTGTCGTAGTTCACGGTACCTCTCAGCCTGTCCAGAAAGTGTACGTATTGCTGGGCGCCCGGCTCTTGGGCGAAGCCCTGCCAGGCGGCCACCATCTTCGGCTCACCAACGAGCCAGTCCGCGACAACATCGGACAAGGAGCGCAGCTGAACTTGTGCCCCCCCTTCATCCTCTGTAAAAAACACCTGCGGGCCAGCGTAGTCCCCAGCCTGCCGTGCCGTCACCAGGTTGGCCTGCACCTCCTCGGGCAGCGGATTATCCTCCAGGTTGATGCTGGACTCTCGACCTAGCCGGGCCAGGAGGGGCTCGGGCACGCTGGTCAACTGGTTATTGCTGGCATCAAGCCATAGGAGCTCGGACGGGACAGTCTCGGGCAAGCTGGTTAGCCGATTGTGGCTGGCGCTGAGCCACTCGAGCGCAGCCGGAAGAGGATCGGGAAGATCGGCCAGCTGATTATAGTCGACGTTCAAGCGCTCGAGCCCGGCTGGAAGGGCGGGCAGGCTGGTCAGATGGTTGCCGCTGGCATCGAGCTCCTGAAGGGTTGGTGGAAGGTCGGGCAGATCGGTTAGCCTATTGCTGTTGACGTTCAGGCGGCGGAGCCCGGGCGGCAGCTCAGCGGGCAGGCTGGTTAGCCGATTGCTGATGGCGTAAAGCCGCCGGAGTGCGGCAGGAAGGTCGGGCAGACTGGATAGGCGGTTGCCGCTGGCATAGAGCCGCTGGAGACCGGCCGGAAGAGGATGGGGTAAAGTGGTCAATTGGTTGTCGTCAAGGTTCAGGCGGCGGAGGCCGGCCGGGAGAGCAGCCGCCAAGGTGGTCAGGGACAATGACGACAAATCCAGCGCTTCATCGATATCGCCCGCCTCTTCCCAAGCTCTCGTTCGCCTCGTCGCCTCCGGCCCGTTCGTGTTCTCGCCCTGCCCCTCTTCGGCAGCAACCCCGTTCTCCGCAAGCTGATTGCGCGACGATACGCTCGCAGCCGAAGCTTCGCGAGGAGTCTGATCGGCGGCAGACGCCCTCGCCAGTGTCATGGCTTCGCCCCATCGCTCCCTCGGTTCGGAAGTTTCACCAGTTTCCGACGTTTCGGAAGTCGTGCGAGCGCCCCGCTCGGCCCGTCCTGCGTCCATAGATCCAACCTCTTCTGTCACCAATCAAGGGAATGCGTCAGACCGGCACTTTTCAAAGCCTGAGTCGTCACGACGGACGAACATCACCTGAATGACAAAGCGGAGATCAAGGACCGCCGTTGCCAACCAAGAGTGCTGAACGCCCGCCCAAGGTCGTGAGCGGATCAAGCCGGAGCTGCCATTCCGGGTAGAGAGGTCTTCAACTGCCAGGTTTAGCTGTCGACCAGCTGACGCACGATGCACCATTGCGCCAGGCCCATTTCGCCGTCAGCATGGCACCCGGCAAGCGCAAACGAGGCGACGCCGTTGACGCGAGTGTTCGAGCGCAATGCACGGAGCCGTTCACGAACCTCGTCGTCGCCGTTTCCGTCGCCACAACCGTGGGGCTAACCGCAACTCGTCCGTTATCCGACGGCTCCGCCTGGCGAGATCCTGCGCTCCGATATCGACAGCGACCGAGGCTAGGCGGTAGGTGCCGCCGATCAGGCGGATGACCTCGTCTGCTCCGACATTTCGCTGATAGTCGCAGCGGTTCGACGCGATGGACGGGCTGCCTATGATCAAGCCGGTCTCCGCATCGGTGCACATGACACTTATCGCTGCCGTTGGGTCCGCTGCCTCCACGAGTGTGATGTCGCAGTCCCGATAGGGGGATTTGGGGGCGCTGATGCGCAGCGAAGCGATAGCCATGGCCAGTCCTATGTGCCAGCACGAGCGAGTGAGGCGCGAATTTTGTTCGCTCTCAGACAAGGCCTGCCGGCGTGCTGCTCGATGAAATCAGGAAATCGTTCGGGAGTTTGCGCTTGGGCGCACGGTGCTCACTCTTGGCGCGGTGGTCGCCAAAGTCGTGCGAGGAGGTCGATCGTGATGCTCATGAAGCATAGATGCCTGAAATCTCTGAAAGGCCCGTCCAAGAGATCACTAAACTTCTAGCTAAGGGGTCAATGCCATCACAGTAGCCGTCGGGCGACGCATTTCCCTCGTGTCGCTCGATCGATGAGATCGAGATCGTACGCATTCCAACAATGTCGGCTTATGCCCCACGGTAGGCGTCTCGGTCGTAACATCGCCAGACGAACTCATCCTTGACAGTTCGACGCAGAGCCGTCCGACCATCTCGCCCATCCGCGATATGCAGTTGGAGGACAGCAACGTCGAAGACCCGAGCATAACGCGCAGCCATTCGAGAGTACGGCGCTGAGCCACCTGTCCTCGTTTCGATTGGCGCGAAGACGGTGCGGCACAACATTGCTTGAGCGGCACGAAGCTTGCTGGGATGGTGCGCAAGGTGCTGCGGCGGCAAGAGCGGTTGCAGTACCAGCTTCTGGAGTCGCGATGAGCCTGCTCAATTGATCCCAATCGATGCAACTCTGACGCAGCCTGTGCACGCAGATGCGCTGGCAATAAACCGTACTTTGGCGATAGGCACGCAGTCCGCGTGGCCAGCCGACGTCATTGCGGCACGTTGCAAAAACGCAGGGCGCGAGGCCGCCTTTGACTTAATCACGACCCGCGGGCAATGCGGCCAGGCCCCGCAAGCGGTGCTGCGTCCGATCGGACCGGTCGAGCATCGTCCCACAAGTGCGGAAACCCGGTTCAGCTGTATGATCGGCCGGCACGCGTTGCGGCGCTCGACTGCGGCCTTCGTGAACGGCACGGAACTATTCAAAGCGTCCCCTATCGTACAGCTGTCGACCTGCAATGCTGCGGCCGCGCCTTATGGCATCGCCGTGATGCAGACGTCACGCTGGAGCGAAACGAACTGGCTCGTTGGCGGCACGCTGATCTTGCTGCTTGCGGTCATCCTGCTCGTTGCCTTGATCGAAATTTGCAGTATGAGCGCCGACAAGTGAGAGCAGCAAAACCAGGCTGTATCGAAGTTGCGTTCAACGGCTCTCGCGGGCGCATCCCGCTTGATGCGCAGTTTAGCGTACCTGCCAAGGGTATAACCGCGATCGTCGGCCAGCCAGGTTGCGGCAAGAAGACTGTCGCGCGCTGCATCGCCGGCTTTACGCGCCTGCCGGCCGGCTTCTGTGCGCTCGATGGTGAAGTGTGGCAGGACGAGGCCAGGTTCCGCCCGCCGCATCTGCGCCCCGTCGCCTATGTTGCCCAGCGCCCGATCCTGTTTTCGCAGCTGTCCGTCAGACGCAACTTGCTTTACGCCGCCGCCAAGTCCACACCAACCAAGGTTGACTGCAATGAAGTGGTCGAACTGCTTGGCCTGGCGTCGCTGCTTGACCGCTCGGCCTCAACTCTTTCGGGCGGCGAACGGCAACGTGTCGCGATAGGCTCCGCCTTGTTGTCAAAACCCCGGCTCCTCGTGGTGGAGGATTTGCTCGCCGCGCAAAATCGAGAGATTCTTCAATTCCTTGAGCGGTTGCACGAAAATCCCACATTGCCAATGATCTATCTCAGCCATCATACGGCCGATATAGAACATTTTGCCGATCATCTGGTCATGATGGAACATGGAATCGTGACCGCTGCTGGCCCGTTACAGGCCTTGCAAAGCGATCCTGCCCTGCCACTTGCCTCGCGCCGCGATGCCGCAGTCAGTCTTGACGCTGTCGTCAGCGGCTACGACGGACGATATGGACTAATCATCCTGCGCCTCAAAGGCGCGCGCCTGTTGGTGCCCGGGACGCCGCTTGCGCCAGGCACCCGGCGACGGCTGCGCATTGCGGCCTGTGACGTCAGCGTCGCGCGCGAGGCGCCGCGCGCAAGCTCGATCCTCAATATCATTCCGGCACGCATCAACGCCTCGATACCGTTCGACGCGGCTGAGGTCACGTTGGTGCTCGCGCTCGAAATTGGAGGCTCAGCCGCCCAGATTCTGGCACGCATTCCGCGTCGATCCTTCGATGGCCTGGGGCTCTCCGACGGGATGGACGTCTTCGCCGAAGTCGCGCGCTTCTTGCCGGTCGCTGCCTTCGACCCGTCACCGCGCGCCGTGGCGGCTGCGACGCGGGCGAATGAGCAACAATAGGATCAAACCATGACCACCGCACTCGGCGAGATCGATCCAAATTTCTTGGCCGCCATTCTCTACCGGCCCGAAGACCACGTCGATGCCCTGCTCGCCGACTTTGCTCAGGATCTCGCTCATCAAGGCGCAAGAGTCGGCGGGATTGTCCAACGATACGTCGAGAACGCAAACGGCACGACGATCATGCTCGCGGTCGACATTGCAACAGGACGCGAGATTTCGATCTGTCAATCCCTGGGGACAGGAGCGACCTCCTGCAAGCTCGATACGAGTGGACTTGCCGAAGCCGCAAGCGTCGTATCCCGGGCGATCAACGAGAACGTCGATCTTGTCGTGATCAACAAATTCTCCAGCCAGGAGGCATTGGGCCGGGGCCTGCGCACCGAATTTTCTGATGCGATCGTGCATGGCTTGCCACTTCTTACGGCCGTCCCCGCAAAATGCCTTGCTGACTGGCGGGCTTTCACCGGGGACGCCTTCACGACGCTTGCGTGCGAGCGCCAATGCATGGCGCGATGGTGGAACCGTGTCGACAAGCACTTGGCGGCCATCCGCGTACACAATTCCATCCACAGCCATCTGGGAACGATCATACCCGACAGGCTGATCACGGTCCCGACGCGATCGACGACGGCGGATCCCCGACGATCCGGCCGATTCACTCGTCATCTGCGGAAGCAGCCTTAAACTCTTTCATTCATCACGTGACGAGTTGTATTTACGGGCGCGCTGTTCAGCGCGGGCCCGGCAAAACCGGCTGTGTTGGGTTCCGCCCTGTCAAGCCCCACGACCGCGTCAGCACTCGACTTAGACGGACGCATCGCTTCGACTCCTGGCTCAAAGGCGTCCGCGACCGCAACTCGTCTTGATCCGGGTGAAGGCAGTTCTAAGCCAAACTGGGGTTCCAACGCCCATGATGCGCCTTCCTTGCCGCACCGTCGACAATTGCATCTTGCGAACAAATGGCATGTCGCTTGCTTCGCCGATGCTTCAGGATCCCTGCGGAGCAATTTTAGTGAGGACAAGCATGCTCGGAATTGGTTGTAAGTTGCCACCGTTCGAAATCACCGGCGTGAAGCCCGGGTTTCACGCGCACGAAGAAGAAGGACAGAGCGCGTTCGAGACGCTGACTGAAAAGAGCTTCCCGGGGAAATGGAAGATCATCTTCTTCTATCCCAAGGACTTCACCTTCGTCTGCCCGACCGAGATCGCCGAGTTTGCTCGGCTGTCCAAAGACTTCGCCGATCGTGAGGCGGTCGTGCTCGGTGGCTCGACGGACAATGAGATCTGCAAGCTGGCCTGGCGGCGCGCGCACGAGGACCTGCGCAATTTGCCTATCTGGCAGTTTGCCGACGCCAAGGGAGCGCTTGTCGACGGCCTCGGCGTGCGTTCGCCAGACGGTGTCGCCTATCGCTACACCTTTATCGCTGACCCCGACAACACCATCCAGCACGTCTATGCAACGAACCTCAATGTCGGCCGTAGCCCTAAGGACACGTTACGCGTTTTGGACGCGCTGCAAACCGACGAGCTCTGTCCCTGCAACCGCGAGATCGGTGGCGAAACCTTGAAAGTTGCTTGAGGCGGCATGTCATCGATCGAGCAACTGAAAGAGAAAATCCCTGACTTCGCCAAGGATGTCCGGCTCAACCTGGCGTCCTTGGTGGCCGATGAGACGCTGTCACCGCAGCGCCAGTATGGACTGCTGCTGGCGAGCGCGATCGCCACTCGTCATCCGGCCGTGATCGCCGCGATGGAGTCGGCCGCGGCCGCCGTGATGCGGCCAGAGGCGATCACCGCGGCAAAATCCGCAGCCTGCGTGATGGCGATGAACAACGTCTACTACCGCTTCGTGCACCTGGCTTCCAACCCGGAATACAAGACGATGGCGGCGAGGCTGCGTATGAACGTGATCGGCAATCCCGGGGTAGACAAATCCGATTTCGAGCTGTGGTCGCTGGCGGTTTCGGCGATCAACGGCTGCGGCGCCTGTATCGACGCCCACGAGAAGGCGCTGCGGGCAGCAGGCGTCAGTTCCGAAGCAATTCAGACGGCGGTGCGCTTTGCCGCCGTCGTGCAGTCAGTTGCGGTTGCGATCGAAGCGGCCGGGCCCGAGCTGCCTGCCGCGACGGGTGATCGGCCCTCCCCAGCTATTCGTGGCGCCGGAGTGAAAGGCAGATAGGCAAGGCTCGACTTGCAAGAGCGCTCCACCATTCGAGCCCTGCTCGAACTCTCGCCTTCCGCGCATGAGCCCGGTCAGGCCGAATGGGTGCGTCGGTGACTACCGTTCGAGACGGAGATCACTCCGCCGTTTCGTGCACCTTTCAGCCGAATTTGAATAGCACCCCATATCCGCCGCGCGGATAGTTCCATTCGATGTCGCCAGTCGGTTCGGCGATCACGCGGCAGGTACCGCATTCAATGCAGCCGTCGACCGCGACTTCGACCTCGCCCTTGTCGTTGAGTTCGTAGCAGCGCGCGGGGCAGGCTTTCAAAAGTGCAAGCAGCTGCAGCGACGGCGTCGTGTGCCGGCGGACCTTGACGTGCGGGCGACCGACATCGACGAGATAGCGATTGTAGTATAGCTTGTCCTCGACGCGCACCGACTGCTCGGCATTCATGTTCCAGTCTCCTTTGTCCAGCTTCGACATTGCTCGTCAGCGCCACGCGCGAGCAAAACGGACGGCATCTCCGAACAGGCCTGTCCAGGACCGCGCCCTGACGAAGGATTTGATTGTCACTTTCTCCTTATCGACCTTCGGCGTACCATCGACGCGCACGAAGTTCTGCATTGCCCGGGAGACGAGCTGCGGATAGGTGAGAAAGAAGCTTTGCGAATTGGTATGCATCAGCCGCGGCAAATCCTTGTACTTCTTGAGATCCTTGATCACGAAGGACTCGTCCAGCATTTTCTTGTAGAGCGACAGATTTTTTGCGGTCATGCCATCGCGGCGTGATTTCACCTGAGAAATCGCTTCGGCCGCGATGCGGCCTGAGGTCATCGCGAGGTTGGAGCCTTCGCGATGAACCGCGTTGTTGAATTGCGCGGCGTCGCCCACCACCACCCAGCCCTCTCCGTAGAGCTGCGGGATTGCCCTATATCCGCCTTCGGGAATGAGATGCGCGGAATATTCCTTGACCTCGGAGCCTGCGATCAACGATGCCACGGACGGATGCTTCTTGAAGTGATCCAACAGCCCGTAGGGTGTCTCGCCGGTCCGCTGGAAGTCGGCGACAAGACAGCCAATGCCGAGCGAAATAGACTCCTTGTTGGCATAGATAAAGCCCATCCCGGTCATGCCGCGGGAAATGGTTCCCGCCGCCTCGATCACGACGCCTTCGTCGTCCTTGAGATTGAAACGAGCCTCGATCGTCTCGCGTGGCAAAAAGTGCATTTCCTTCACCGCGAGTGCCACTTTGTCGGGTGTCGGCCGCGCACGCAAGCCCGCGCGCGTCCCGAGCAGGCCATTGACGCCTTCCGCCAGCACAACGACGTCGGCTTGGATTTCACCGTCACGGCGATCCGTCCGAACACCTCTGACTTTCCCGTAATTGTCTCGTACAAGCTCGGTGGCCGTGGTCTCATACAGAACGGTCGCGCCAGCCTCCCGCACTTTCGACGAGAACCATTTGTCGAACTGCGCGCGGATGATGGTGTAGCGGTTTGGCCGCTCCTCGTTGAAGTCTTCGGAGCGGTAATGCATGCCGACGTGGGACCGATCGTCCATCATCCAAAACCGCTGCTCGACCAAATGACGTTCGAGCGGCGCGTCCTCGCGAAAGTCGGGTATCAGCTTTTCCATCATATCGGCATAGAGGATCGCGCCCTGGACGTTCTTCGATCCGGCATATTCGCCGCGCTCGAGCTGCAGGACCTTCATCCCGCGTTCGGCCATGGTCAGCGCCGCAGCGTTTCCAGCCATGCCGGCCCCGACAACGATCGCATCGAATTTCTCCTGGATCATGACAATCTCCTCTAGCTTGCGATCCGGGCGCGCGACTGTGGCAAAAGCCGCGCTCGAAATGCCGCCGTCAACGACGGTAACAACTGCATGGCGTCATTGACGATCGCGATATGGGCAAAATCGAAGATCGGGGCGTTCTTGTCGGTATTGATCGCGACGATCAGATCGGCGCCCTCCACGCCGACCCTGTGCTGGATCGCGCCGGAAATGCCGGCAGCGATATAGAGCTTTGGTCGGATGGTCTTGCCGGTTTGGCCGATCTGGCGCTCAGACTGAACCCAACCCTTCTGGACCAGAGGGCGCGAGCAACCATATTCGGCGCCAAGCACGCCTGCGAGTTGGCGCACCAGCTCGAAGTTCTCCGACGATCCAAGCCCTAGGCCGCCGGCAACCACGACATCGGCATAAGCGAGCTTGGATGTTTCGGAATCGCGATCTGGGATGAACGACAGCACCTTGGTGACAATATTGTCTTCAATGAGACCGAGCGGATGGATGATGATGCGGGCTGCATCGCGCATCACGCGCTCGGGCATCGGCATGACGCGCGGGCGGACCGTTGCCATCTGCGGCCTGTAATTCTACGTATAGATCGTGCAAAGCAGCGAACCGCCAAAGGTCGGGCGCGTGGCCGCAAGCGAACCATCGGCATCGACTTCGAGGGCAGTGCAATCGGCGGTGAGCCCGGTCAATAGCGTGGTCGCGACAGAACCCGCAAGGTCGCGGCCGAGGGTGGTCGCTCCCAACAGCAAGATCTCGGGCTTATAGGTGTTGACGAGATCGGTCAGCGCTTTGGTATAGGATTCATTGCGATACTCCGCCAGCACACTATCGGAGACGAGATAACTCAGGTCGGCGCCGTAGCAGAAGGCTTCAAGGGCGGCGTTGCGCGTGGTCTCCCCTTCCGGACCGATGACAACGGCGGCGAGATCGACATTCAGCCTGTCGGCGAGCCGTCGGCCGGCGCCATGAGCTCCCAGGAGACGGGATGCACTTGACCGCGCTCCTGCTCGACGAAGACCCAGACATGCTTGTAGGCCTTGAAATGCTCCGGCAATTCTTTTTTGGCTGCTGCGCGACCGCCTGCGGCCGGCATCGCGGCTTGAGTGACTTTGCTCATATCTATGAATTCCCCTCAGAACCTGCGCACCTACGCCATACGATTAGTCTTCCTGCCGGGTCGCCCCCGAAGATGGACCTGATCAGCATCTGACAGCTTCTCGGCAGTCTGCATGCGGCCTGTCTTCCCGGTGCAGGTGCGGTGAGTAAGGAGGCGCTTGACGATGGCGGCCGTACCGCGCGGATCGTAGTTCGAGCTTTTCTCGACGGCACACCTGCCCACTCCGTTTCACGACGAGCGTCACCGCTGGCACCGCGTCGCCCCTGCAACCGCGTCGAATCTGGCCGGTCACGTCCGGCACGGTCGGCCAGGCAAGTGCGCCTTGCGCGAGATGCTTGCATCCCGGCCGCGGCACAGCGCGCCGCATACGACGTGGCGAGCCATGTGACGTTGCTGCTGAGCCCCTTGTGACGCTCGTGCGTGGCGCCCGACGAGCAAGCCGTCTGCGGCCGATTCCCTCGGCATTTGATGCTGTTGGTCAAGCGCTGGACGCGGGACCGCGCCGAACCGAGGACCGACTTGATATAAACGACGTTATGCATATTTTCTCCAGATGTTGCGCGGGTGCAGGAACGACCTATTGGCCACCACCTTCCGGCCAAGCCCGGCCTCGACCGCGTCAAGGGCGATTTCGAACGCAAGCTTTGGTCCGCAAACTGATGCGGCGCGAGCGGCGAGCAGTGAAAGAAACGTCATTGATCTTCCTTAACTCTCTTCGTCGACAAGTCTGTAGCGTCGGCGCCGACAACAGACTGCTGGACAGCAAGCGCCATACCAGTTGCGAGGCCGTCGAAAATCATATGTCAAAGCAACCGCTTGAGACTGATTGGACGGCGTAGCCACAAACGCCGACACGACGACTCCGGACATCGGTTCGGAATGTGACAGCACCGCGTTTGCATTTCGCTGCGCAGCCGATCCGGATGAAAGCGAAGACGACGTAATGCTCCGAAACAACGCCCATTGAGGGCAGCGACGTGATGCTCAGGACTACTTCAGTGCACTCAGCGGCACGAATGCCGCCGGCTTCTTGGGTTCGGCGACTGCATCCTTCAAAACCTTGAAGACCCGCTGCTCGATCGGCGATGACGCCATAAAATCGGCGTAGGCCCGCTCCAGCATCGCCTTGCAACGCGCCGTCACCTCCGCCTCCGCGACCCCAGCGAATTGTTCCTTGGCGAGATATTGCCCCATGCGCCTTAAGACATGCAGGCGCGCGACATTGAGGATCTTGGGGTCGTAGGGAACGCCAAGCAGTGCGAAAAAGTCTTCCGCCGAGGAGGCTTTGTCGAGTCGATCCAGGATGCTGCCTGTTGCCTGTGCGCCGTTCATCGAAAAATCTCCGTCGGGTTGGGCCGCCGGTGGCTCGTTGAAATCCGGCAAAGCCTGATGCTCTCGATACAGTCGCTCCTCGCGCAGGCGCTAGATATCGCTCGACCACGCCTGTAAACGTTCGAATAGATGGACCGGAATGGCGATGACATCGCCGGCAGGAGTCGGGAGCAGCTGACAGTAACGCTCGAGGTGAGCAGGGCGGAAATGACCGCCTTGCGGCCGCAGGCATGTCAGAAGATCGCGCACAGTGGCGTCGCGTTGAGCATGCGCGATGGCCGGAGAATTTGCATTGACCCGCGCCTTTGCCGCCCGTCGAGGGAGGGATCCTCTCGACGTCGGTGCCGAGTACGACGCAGCCTTTCGAGGCTCGGCGGCACCTGTCGGTTGCCTTGGCCCGTGGACCGCCACAGGACCAAAAGCTCTGGAGTCCACGGAGCGCGCCGCGCAACCACGGGCGGACGGCTGCACTATTTTCGCCGATCAACGAGATCGAAGACTGTGCTCGGCGTGCGGCGGCTTTTTCGAAGCGTTCGCAAGCGACAATGCTGGACATCGCCGCCTCAAGGGTGTACGCAGACGTCGCGCCAGATGGAAATCACCGTCTCGCGCTGAACCGGCAGTTTGTGCGCGATGGCATGCTTTTGCACGCGCGAAAGTATCTGCCTTGCTTGATCGGCGTTGGCTGCAAGCTGCAATTCGTCGAGCAGCAAGGTGATTGCCGAAAGCCCGGAATGCTTTCCGATCGCAAAGCGGTTGGAGCGACCGAACAGGTGGGGATCAAGCGACTGATAGGTGCGTTGATCCTTCAACAGGCCATCGACATGAATACCTGATTCATGAGTGAACACGTGCTCACCTACGATCGCCTTATTCAGCGGAATCGTACGTGCCGCCGCGGCCGCGACCACGGTCGCGACGTTCTCGAGTTCCGACAGAATGATGCCGGTCTCGACTCCGTAGAGCTGTTGAAGTGCCACCGCGACTTCCTCCAGCGGGGCATTTCCGGCCCGCTCGCCCAGTCCGATGACGGTCACCGAGGCATGGCTCGCGCCGCCCTTGATGGCTGCAAGCGTATTTGCGGTCGCAAGCCCGAGATCATCGTGGCCGTGAAATTCGAGCTCAAGATTCGCGGCCGCGCGTAGCTCCCCGACCAGGGCATAGGTGGAATCGGGATCGAGCACACTGAGCGTATCGGCAATGCGAAATCGCCGCGCACCCGCGGCTTCTGCGGCTGCGATCAGCCGCTTGAGAAATTCGATATCGGCGCGGGAGGCGTCCTCTCCGCCGACCGCGACCTCGAGCCCCCGCTCACGGGCGTAACCCACCACCTGCTTCACCCGCTCCAGGGCCAGCTGGCGACTGCCGCCGATCTTGGCGGCGATCTGCACATCGGAGGCCGGGATCGACATATTGACCATGGACAGCTTTGCCTCGATCGCCGCGTCGACATCGGCTTCACGCATCCGGCACCAGCCAATCGTGGTCAGCGGAAGAGCCGCCTCGACAATGGTACGGATGGCAGCAATCTCCTCACCGCCCATGGCGGGCGTTCCCGCCTCGAGCTCCGTGACTCCTGCCCGCGCCAGCGCCTGCGCGATCGCGAGCTTCTCGTCCGCGCTGAACGCAACGCCAGGCGCCTGTTCGCCGTCGCGCAGAGTCGTGTCATTGAGCACGATCGGCGTGGCCCGCGTCATCTCGGACCAGGAAGGTTTGGCAGTGGCAGCGATCACGACAGCTCCTTACCGTGTTTGATCAAGCAGCGTTTCAGCAACCGCCATGCCACGCCGCCCTCTCCTCAAGTCATTGACAACTCAACCCTTTCGTAGCGAGCCGAGTGTCGCAAACGCGACAGCGTTGCAATGTCGACGCCTCAATTCAATTCTTGTCACGCTGAGCTCGAGCTAACCCGGCTTGCGTGGATGGAGAAATCGCCTGGAACACCAGACTTGTGCGTGTCCTAAGTGGGCTTGAGATCAGGGAGCCGCCCGCAGCAAAACGTCGCGTCGGCGTTCGGCCATCCGGCTCTCGCCGCTTTCATCGCCAAAGCAGACACTGAAGTCGTTGCATTGTGTGCATACCGGCGTCGTGCACATCAGGAGGCCATCATCTTCGCACAGCATGCGATAGAAGAAGCGCTTCCATCGCATATTGTTGATATTGCGCGCGGCGAGCGGCGCGAAATGGCGGCTGAGGAGCCGAGAGAGCTCGCCACGATTGCGCAATCCAAGATCCTCCCACAGGTGGTTTGGCTCTATGGCGCGGCGCGCGATCATTGCAGCGAGCCAGCGGCCGATATCTCCGTTCGTCGATCGTTGCGCGAGCAGAAGGTCACGCACCATTGCGATCTCGTCGGCCCCGTCGCACTCAAAGTTCGAGATCGGCTCCTCGACTTCGATCTGGATTGACGGGAAGTATTGATCGAGCACGGCAGCAAGTTCATGGCACGATAGGCCAGCCTTCTCGGCAAGTAGACCACCATCCATCGTGGCAACCGACAGAATCGATGCCAGCACATGACGATCGAAATCTCTGTCGCTGGTAATGTCGGCGTCTGCGGACGCCACTCCAGTGAGCAGGCGGTAGGCGGCCATTCCCGTATGAAGGTCCTCGCTCGCGTCGGCCGTCCCGCCGGCCGAGAACGGAAGCGTTTGCGTTTCGAACATGATGGTTTCTCCGCAGCGGTCAAACATGCCCCGCCGCGTCCTCATCCCGGAGGCGGGTCTTCCACCAGAATGCCGATCTCCCGGGGATGGGGGTTC
>Ga0099822_1004725_pt1 | contig 17756 bp, 6 predicted proteins | sample CowpeawhiteBW_FD_76839 | JGI IMG/M metagenome (GOLD analysis project Ga0099822, IMG submission 76839) | Root nodule microbial communities of legume samples collected from California USA - Cow pea white BW | ecosystem: Host-associated > Plants > Roots > Nodule | place: USA: California | collected...
AAATCATATAACAAACAAAATTCACATAAAATTTTTTTTAAAATATATATATTGTATTTTAAAAATAAATATATATATATATATATATATATATATATATATATATAAATAGTCGGTTCATTATAACATTGATATATAATTAATTTTTAGTATATACTAAGATAAAATTAATTTTAGTCCACGGTAAATTTCTTTTTTCAGGTAAGTTTGAATTCTACTCTTTTTTTTTTCGATCTGTTTTTTTTTTCCTGCCTGTAGTTTTTCTTTGATTGTATGTAGTCTTCCTATTTTTTAGATGAAATTTTTTTTGGTTATTTTTCTAAAATTTTGTCGGAATTCTTTTGAAATTTTAATTGATTAATTAATATTTTTAATTGAATAAATTAAAATAATTATTGAAACTTATTTTATAAGTATTAAAAGTTAAATTACAATATTATTATATATTTATATCCTTCCAATAATATAATATAAACAAATTATTTTTTAAATTATACTTTATTTTAATTTTAATTTTAAAAAATAATTAACAAGCTAATTCTCTTATTCAGCCTCTAGCCTTTCAAAATTAGCAAACCAGGTTGAATGGATCAAAATGGATTAAGAGAAAAAACTTTAATTCAATTAATATTGTTTGAATTATTCGTTAACAGTCATGAGAATTAAGCACGTGTTTGATATTATAATAAAAATAACCTAAATACACAGTTAATCTTAAAAAAAAACCACTAAATATTTATTTAGCTTAATTTCTATTTTGTTAAAAAATACACGTGACAATCATTAAAAACTAAATACATGTTTAATTGTCTTAACTATTAATTAATTTTAAATAAAATTAATGAAATTAAAATATTTATATTAAAACTATAATTTTTATTTTTATTATACAAAATATATCAATTGTTATTCTCTATCTTTCTCTTTTTATGTATATAAAAAAGAAAATTGTACAAAATGAACTTTAAATTCTTAAAGGCAATAAAAAGGAGATATTTCTGTTTGGACTTTTAGATATTTGTTTCTAATAATACAATTTAGTAATCAAATCTGAACATATATGTCCAAATTTGACACATTAACTACAACACTGCTTCTTCATTACCATATCTAGTAATTAATTTTGACACATTAACCACAACACTACTCTATGAAGAAAAATAAATAAGATATCTAATGTCGAGAAAAGCTGATGAACTATTTATGGCACATTAATTTGACTCATTAACCAAAACATTACCTCATCATTATCTCAAAAAGTTATTACACGTATATACTTACCCTGTTTCTTATTGAGGACAAGGCAAAGAAAAAAGAGCAAAGTCACGAGAACACAAATATGAAACATCATCTTCATCTCACATGGAACCAAATCCTAAATGTAAACCCCACAGAGACCACACCATCATCACCAGCTAACAACACAACAGACAACCATAGAAGACCCAATTTGTCCTTGTGAGAGAATGATACATTCAATAAGTTTTATTCTTTCTAACATACTTTTCTTAATACACCTTTTTTAGCAATTACAATTTGTTAAAAATTATAAATTAGGATAAATGTTTTTAAATAGTAAACATTAAAGTTAATTAAACTTTATCAAATTGTCTTTTAAGATGAAATTTTATATCTATTTAATTTATATATCGTAAATTTATCTTGATTTTACGTCAATACATATACATTTCAGACATAAAATTAATTTTTAACATATAATTTGATGACGGTTTAATAATGGATGACTCAATTAGCCCAACAAATAACAATTCTTGTTAAATATACTTTAGAACACTTTAATATTATACGAAGAAATAAACTTTAAGCTTAATCTAGTCATATAAAAAAATTAATTTGAAAGATGAAGTTTGCAAACCCACTGTATTAAAAATTTCTATGAAATATTTATGGTTAAATATGTTTTTAGTCCTTTAATTTTTAGTGAATTTTAAAATTAGTCTATTTCAAAATTTTGAACCAATTTAGTCCTTCATCTTTCGAGATGTGTGTATTTAGTCCTTTTAATCAAATTTTTTTAAATTTATTTAATATTTCAAACGCGTTTCATAATAGTATTTGACTTAACACTAAAATAAAAATATGTCAAACAATATAAACAACTCAAATACAATCCTAAAATACGTACGAAACATCAAATAAATCTAACAAAATTTGATTAAAAGGACTAAATCTACGTATTTCAAAATATAAAGGAGTAAATTGGTCTAAAATTTTAAAATAGACTAATTCCAAAATTCACTGAAAATGAAGGGATCCGAAACATATTTAATCCAAATATTTATTAAACAAACATCATGGAACCATCTAATTTTATGTTTTTAATTAATAAATTTTAATCCATAGAAATAGTATTTTCTAACTCATAGGGATTGCTATTGTGATCCACAACGCGTAAGAGAAATGAATAGCATGGGTGCCCACCACATGCAAACAAATAATATGAAATGAACGGTGTGGTAGGGTTGCTAACCCTATCACAAGAGGAATAATAATATATACATATAAAAGAAAAAGAAAATAGTTTTTATGTAAAAAAATTGCAAGATATTTGCATTGTGGCAATATAATGCAAGAGAAATGTAGTTTTCAGGGATAGGAAAAGCATATTCGTTGTTATCCAAAAAAGAGAAAAGAAAAAAAAATAGTTAAAATATACGGGAAAAAAATAAAATTACATGCTAGGTACAAAATTGTGACACGACAAAGGTACGTGACACATGTGATACATTTGACTTGAGAAGTGTAATTATCGAGATTTGTGGTTTCAATAATTGACATGTTATTTCATATCTAAGTGTGGAAAAGTAATTGTCAGTTATCACATGGTTCTTTAGCTTCACTAACGTGTTTAAGGATAAAAAAATTGGCATTATCATGTAATTTGATAGGTTAATTGTTGTCATTATATTAACATGCAACAGTAATTCACATCTTATTACGTGTATTTAATTTAAGTAACATGTTGTCACACTTAACAAGTGTAATTATATACTTATTTCATTGACGTACATAATCAATTGACATTGTCACAAGTCTAAAGTATAAAATTTCAAATGTATTTATTTTATTTTATTTTAACCCCCTTTAGTTTCAAATGTAATTAATGCTTTTATATTTTTATGTTTTCCTTTTTCAAAAATGTTGTTCTGACAGCCATTTACTTTGTATTAAAAAATACATTGTAGCTTTGATTGATATTACATATTAAAAAAACTATCGACTCTAATATTTTGGTATTCAAAAATAATAAATATAAAATGTATGTAAAAATTTATTTGGTGTGAAAATAAAAGCTATTACGTATTAAAATTTGAAATTCTCAGTGTGGAACTCTTTAACTGAAAGCAACTGTGATATGATAAGGAATGAAGGCCGACAGAATGATGATCTTCTTCATTGCAAAACAGTTGCAATTTCTTGTTTTTTGACTAAAGCTTAGTTGCTGTTAATGGCGTAGTTGTAAAGTTGAAGACTTGAGAAGCAATAAACAAGGCTTTGATTAAAAAAGCAAAAGAATGAACTTTTGTAGTTTCAAACTCTCTCAGACCAAAGCAAAAAAACAGTCCAAATACCAAAACAAAACATAAATAGTAAAATAAAACACAATTCCCTGACATGTGTGGAACTCTCGGTAAGTAGCAGTTGGTACCACTACTAGCAGAAAGAATCACAGACAAAAAAGCACAATGGTCTTAGGTACACAGTTTTAGATCAGATTCAAAGAAACAGACACCACAACCCATACCTCAAACTCTCTCTCTTTCTCTCTCTGTCTTAAATACTTTCAAAACTTTCCCTCCATTCAGAAACCAAGAAGCTATGGAAACCACCTCAGTTTCCAAGCTTCTACTACTTGTTTTCACCATCTTGTTTCTGGGTTCTGAGTTGATTCATTGCAGTGTCACTTATGATAGGAAGGCCATTATCATCAATGGCCAAAGGAGAATCCTCATATCTGGTTCCATTCACTACCCCAGAAGCACTCCTGAAGTATGTATATGTATACCATTATAATATCATTATAATATGTCTACCTTTTCTTCAAACTTTTTTTGTTTTTGTTTCAAGTTTGTATTTGAGTTGTTTCTTTGAAATGTGTGTTGTTGCAGATGTGGGAGGATCTAATTAGGAAGGCCAAAGATGGAGGCCTTGATGCCATTGACACTTATGTCTTCTGGAATGTTCATGAACCATCACCTGGCAATGTACCACTCTGGAATCTGGATCTTCACTGCATTGAATTCGGTTTTAAATTCTCAAGTACAATCTCACAGAGTGTGTTGTTTGTAATTGCAGTACAATTTTGAAGGGAGGTACGATCTGGTACGGTTCATTAAGACAGTGCAAAGGGTGGGGCTCTATGTCCATCTTCGGATTGGACCTTATGTGTGTGCTGAGTGGAACTTTGGGTACATACACCTTCAACTTTCCCTTCTGGGTTTCTTTGGTTTGTTGGTGTGAATGTGAATGCTATTGTGATTCAAAATCACGTTCTTTAATGGTGCAGAGGGTTTCCTGTTTGGTTGAAGTATGTTCCTGGTATCAGCTTCAGAACAGATAATGGCCCTTTCAAGGTTGGACCTTGAAAATTTTAGTTCTGTCTTTGTCTTCTCACTCTCTCTGCTTAATCAACAAATCTTGAATGGTCTAAACCAGAAAAAATACTTCTTTTTAACTTCTTCACTTTTTAGTCTGCAATGCAAGGTTTCACTCAGAAGATAGTCCAGATGATGAAGAATGAAAAGCTATTTCAGTCTCAGGGTGGTCCAATCATTCTTTCTCAGGTCAGCAGTTCCTTTCACCTTTTTCACCACAGGAGCGTCATAGCTGAAAGTGTTTGTTCAAAAATTGTTTCCCACATGTTTTTTGCATGGGAATAAGTTCCTCATAAAGTGAAATTTGGGTCAATGTTCAAAAATCCTGAAGTGGATCTGGAGCTCAAATTCATGCTCAATCAAAAATCACTATTTCAGCACAATTCTATCTTCTTTCTTCTATACAATTCTGAGATCCTGGATTTCTTTTGAAAAGCTTGTTAATTATGTTACCCCAGTCTTTGGGGAACCATATTAAATCCCGGTATACTGAATCAGATAAGTCTTAGAACAGTGTGATTATGACGTTTTGGTTCATGTTTTTTGCAATTGCAAGTGACACAAAAACCATGGATTTGATCTGGAACTCACAAAAGTCGTGCTAATGCATCGCTACTTGAAGATAACATCTTAAACTTGTCTCTACTTTGGTTAACATTTCTAGATTGAAAATGAGTATGGACCAGAAAGCAAGCAATTGGGAGGTGCTGGTTATGCATACACAAACTGGGCTGCAAAAATGGCTGTTGGATTGAACACAGGAGTCCCCTGGGTGATGTGCAAGCAAGATGATGCCCCAGATCCTGTGGTGAGCAATCTCAAGATCTTCTTAGCTGCTTCGCTCATTCACCAGTTTCAGTTGATACACCATTGATGAGAATCACTTCAATAACAGTCTTTTTCTCTTTCTTTAAATTCATCGCAATTAGATTTTTATTAAGGGTCTTTTCAATTCTTCTCAACAGATAAATGCCTGTAATGGTTTTTACTGTGATTATTTCTCTCCAAATAAACCATACAAGCCTACCCTTTGGACTGAATCTTGGAGTGGCTGGTAAGTTATATAGTATTCTTTTCTTTTGTGTATGGTTATCAGAATTCTTTACCCTTTTGATCTTTTTCTCTCTTCTTCCCATTTTGGATATCAGGTTTACAGAGTTTGGTGGTCCAATTTACCAGCGACCAGTGCAGGATCTAGCTTTTGCAGTTGCTCGTTTCATTCAAAAGGGTGGCTCATACATCAATTATTACATGGTTGGTGTTCTTCAATGATTTATTTCGCATTTAACAGAACATAATACAAAATATACGCATTCTTACGGGCTTAATGACAAATGATATAGTACCATGGAGGAACTAATTTTGGAAGATCAGCTGGAGGGCCATTCATTACCACAAGCTATGACTATGATGCTCCAATTGATGAATATGGTCAGATAACTATGCTTTCAAAACATCCTTAGAAGATTCTTTGATTATTTTTGCTTTCCCCATGAACTCACTTGGCATCTATCAAGAACATTTATTTGTAATTTATTTAGGTTTGATCAGGGAACCTAAATATGGTCATTTGATGGACCTTCATAAAGCTATTAAGCAATGTGAACGTGCTTTGGTTTCTTCAGACCCCACTGTCACATCATTAGGCACGTATGAACAGGTCAGTTGCCTCTGATGTAAGGCAGTAACCTCGTCTAGTTGTGTTCTTCTTTAAGATAAACTAGTTTCATGGTGAATTCATGTCGTAATTACCTTCCAGGCTCATGTGTTCTCTTCAAAAAATGGAGCATGTGCGGCTTTTCTGGCAAACTACCATTCCAATTCTGCTGCAAGAGTGACCTTCAATAACAGGAAATATGATTTGCCTCCTTGGTCCATAAGCATCCTCCCAGATTGCAAAACAGATGTTTTCAACACTGCAAGAGTATGAAGCTATTGTTTTTCCATCAAGTATTTACTATCTGCTTTGCCCTTTTGCATAAAGTTATTGATTGGATTGTTCTGCCTTCATCAAGGTGAGGTTTCAAACTACAAAGATACAAATGTTGCCTAGCAACTCTAAGTTGTTCTCATGGGAGACGTATGATGAAGATGTATCTTCACTATCAGAAAGTTCAAAGATCACAGCTTCTGGACTATTAGAACAGCTGAATGCCACCAGAGACACCAGTGACTATCTATGGTATATAACCAGGTGAGTTAGTATTTTCTTCTAGATTTTTAAACAGCAATCAACTAATTCAAAGTATTTTGAAGTCATATGCATAAAAGTGAAGACAACTTTCTTTTCTGAAGAAATTCTTGAATTCTGCCGTTTCTTCAGTCTTTCAGCTTTGAAGTCTCCTTGGCCATCTCAAATCAATGAAATTCTTTGTTTCACTTCTTAGTTCTCAGCAGTTGAAATCTCACTGTTTTCTGGTTTGCATGCCACACAGCGTTGACATTAGTTCATCAGAATCATTTCTTAGAGGGGGGAACAAGCCCAGCATCAGTGTGCATTCTGCAGGCCATGCTGTCCATGTGTTTATCAACGGTCAATTTTCAGGTTTGTAGTTTAACTCGGTAGCTCTTATGATTGGAATCCAACCAACATGAGATGATTCCTATTTCCTTTTACAGGCTCAGCTTTTGGGACAAGTGAAGACAGAAGTTGCACATTCAATGGCCCTGTCAACCTACGTGCTGGAACCAATAAGATAGCACTTCTCAGTGTAGCTGTTGGATTACCCGTAAGTAACTTGCTTTTGAACTCCACTTTGAACTTGATCATTCCTTTATACTTGGCAGTTTGCTCATATATTCATAGCTTTTGTTCTTCTTTTCACCCCAGAATGTTGGATTCCATTTTGAAACATGGAAAGCTGGGATCACAGGTGTTTTGATTCATGGGCTTGACCATGGACAGAAAGATTTGACATGGCAGAAATGGTCATACCAGGTTTGATGCACATAAATATAACATTTGCGTACAAAGGATTTATTATCCACAAAGAGAAAACACTTTTTAACTATGGTATCTAAACAAACAGATTGGCCTAAAAGGAGAGGCTATGAATTTGGTGTCTCCAAATGGGGTTTCATCTGTTGATTGGGTGAGAGACTCACTTGGTGTCCGAAGCCAGTCACAGTTGAAATGGCACAAGGTAAGAATTGTCAATGGTTTATGATACAACAACATCTTAACGTGTGAAATGAGAAACTTATGGGCTATAACTGATCCTTAACTTGGAACCTTCAGGCTTATTTCAACGCACCAGATGGAGTTGAACCATTGGCCTTGGACCTTAGCAGCATGGGAAAGGGTCAGGTATGGATCAATGGACAAAGCATAGGAAGATATTGGATGGTTTATGCAAAGGGTGCTTGTAATTCTTGCAACTATGCTGGGACATACCGGCCTGCAAAATGCCAACTAGGTTGTGGACAACCTACGCAACAATGGTAACACTTTTCAACTGAACTTCAACATCACATCCTTGTCCTTAGGAAAATTATACTCACTTAACTGTTTGTGTGAAAAAACCACATACCCTCTATGCATATCACAGAGCCATTATGTTTCTGTGATGTATCAAACTCAGACATGATTTGTGTACATAAACTTATAAGTATTTACAGAAGTCTTTTCATTCAAGTTATCCAAAATTCGGGTTACAAAAGTCAGTTTTAAAATGGTTACCCTTTTCCTAGTAAGTATTTATTGAAACTTTTATTCAATCAAGTTCAATATCTTAGTAATACCATAGTCTACAAAATGGTGTTTTTTTCTTTTGGGTTTTGATTAGAATCACTCTGTGAAAGAGTTCTGACAACGAGACAAACCATTTTGGATATAAACACAGCACACACCCTTGAATGTGTCCAAAGCTACTTTATCTGTAAGCCCCGGCCGTGAATTTGGACAATGGAAGAGTTGATTTAACCTTTTTCTATTTGGAATTTTGTAGGTATCACGTGCCAAGATCATGGTTAAAGCCAACAAAGAACTTGATAGTAGTGCTTGAAGAATTGGGTGGCAATCCTTGGAAAATATCTTTACAGAAAAGAACAATACATACACCAGCATCTAGTGAATCCAATTCAAAGAACTGAAAGAACGTGAATATTAGTAGCTCTGTGGTAATAATCGACATAAAAAAATTGGATTTCTATTTGTGCAGTTCTCTGGCTTCCATTGGCAATGGTAGATCATAGTGTTGATGAAATTTGCTACACTTGGTACGGAGTTTGGTTCAACCGTTGATGTGTTCATCTCCAATTCCACATTCTCTTGATCTTGCATCTGATGGAGAATGGCAGATTACATAAAAAAGTGTGGCAAATTTGCTTTTTAATTTATTTTCTGGACTTAATTGTCCATTTGTATTGTTCTTGGAAGTGAAAAAATTACAAAATTCAGAGTTGTGCTTATGTCACTCTTGTAATTTGTATATCTCAACATACGCAATGCAAGTATCAAGTATATCAGTGGTTATTTATTTCTCAAGATTTTCTACCATACTTTTTTATAACATCATATTATCTTTCAGTATTATAACAATAAAAACACTAAGAACATCATTTGAAGTGCATCACTAACTGATTCTAAGTACAGTTGTGGAAGCAGCATTTCATTGTTGTAGTTTACCAAAAACCCTTGACTATATATAGTACTAAAAATACCCTTATAGTACTTATAGTGTTTACCCCGTCAAACAAATCATATACAGAAAAAGATAAGTCCAAGGGAACGATAAGAAAACACAGGCACAAGGCCAAACATTCTCATAAATACTATGCTCATAAAGTTAGTACTTAAATGTCCATTTATTTTCATGTAAATAAGAGGCAACACAACAATTTATTTTCATCCGTAACTCATGTTCTGCAAACTGCATAACCATAGATAGAGAAAACATGCACAATGATATAAGAACATATTAAAATGTTTTATTATTGTTGTTGATCTTCTTCATGTGATGCTGATGGTACTTCACTTCAAGCAACAGCAGTAGCATGCTTGGTTATGGTCGCTACCAGGGGATCCTTCTTAGCACCCAAAACCTTGTCCACCTGCTCACCCTCTTTGAAGAACAAGAAGGTTGGCATAGCCTCAATGGACCATTCCTCAGCAACACTCTGAAAACATCAATGCAATGAACAATCCATAGTATACTACTATACAGCAACAAAAAGTTCACATGATCTTTTAAGCTTAAAAATAAAATAATGTGACAAAGTAGATTCATGTTCTTACCTTCAGTTCATCCACATCCACCTTGAGGAAGGTTACTTCAGGCATCTTCTTAGCAATCTCTGCAAGAATTGGGGCAATAAAACGGCATGGACCACACCAGGAAGCAGTAAAATCCACCACAACCTAGTAATTTAAGAGGAAGATGGTGTAGTGAAAAGATAACATCCTACATAATATAGAGATCTAATTTTCTTTTTATATAAAGAAAGTAACATGTTATAAACCCTTATAAAGCACATGAATAGACAACAACAGAAAAAAAAGGTTCCTTGTGTTATTTGCTCACTTTTCTTTAAATGTAAAAACACCATCCTGGGTTTTTTAATTGGTTTTCAAATATTATCCATGGAATAGAGAAAAAAAAAAGATTACATTTTTAATATTTTCAGCACAGATTTATTAAGCTAGAAACTGATAAAAAAAAAGAGTGGTACTTTCATAATTAATGAAAACAAAATAAACCACTGAGTGTTGAACCTTAAACTGAAGAGATCTCAGAGAAAACAAAGTTAAGGTGATGAAGAAGTTAAAGTTTGTTTGGGTACTAACCAGCTTTTTGGAGTCCTTTCCCTTCTGGAATTCTTCTTTCCACGACTCAACGGTGTGAACGGCAATAACTGTTCCCTCTTCAGCCATGTCTGAAATGTGGGTTCTTGCCTTCTTCACCTTAGTTTGCAGAATCACAGAGAGAGAAAGATGTTTAGAATATGAGGTAGCTGTAAGACAGAGGCATTTTATATGGTACTCTTCCTACGTTATTCTCTGTATTTAATTGTAATTTTATATTTAAAAAAATTAAATATATTTTATGTCCTTAAATTATTATAAAATATCATGTTTAATGTAAGATTAATTTATAAATTATTTTGTTTTTATATGGAGTTATAATTCATTAAGAACATATAAAATAAACATTATTGCAAGAAGAGAAAATTTAAAAGAAACTAATAAAGTCAAAGAATAATATATATATATATATTAATTAAACGTAATGCATTAATTATGATTTGTAGTTAATGCATAAAAATATTAAACATAAAGTTAACTGATTAGAGTCAGTGCAGTTCAATTAGTTTTTAAAGTTAAACATGTAGATAAAATAATTAAAAAAAACGTGTTTTGTATACACAATAAAAAGTATGTATTTTTTCTACTGAAAGAAATACAAAACTAAAAAAAAGAAAAGAAGGAAAGGTTCTGAACTTTAAGAAAGGGAGAATATGGACAATAGCTTCTTTAATAAGCTAACTAAATGTAATAAATGGAGAGAGAGATAGAAAGAGGTGTGTGGTCACGGTATTATAGTCACAAAAGTGTTACATGAATTTTAGATTAATATTTTTATTTATTAATACTGAGATTTTCTTAATTATATTTCAATATTTTCATTTGATTATTAAAAAAATAAATTTATAAATTAATTTTTTTGTCAATGAGTTTCATTTTATAATATTTTAAAAAAAAATTAAACATTTGCTTTACTTTCTCTTTACATTTTTGACTTCATCTTTTTATTTTTTAAATATCCGGTCATAGATCTTTTAGATATGTTATTTTACAAGAAATTATTATTCAAGAGTGATAAGAAGTGTTAATTTGAGGGATTTTTAGTATTCCTTTTTATTGAATGGAAAATATAAAAAAATGGTAATTTGAGAGATCTCTCTATATAACATTTCTCTTCTAAGTTGAGATTTGATAATGATTATAACCATTTTATCAATTTTATTTTATTGCAAAAATGCAACAATAGTGCACTTCCATATGTTCTTATACATATACTTTTTTAGATATTAGATATTATGTGATATTTTAGTTGACTTTTTATTAATGGTGTCATCACAAATGTTTAATTTTTTTCTTTAATATTGAAAATTAAAATATTTAATTTTTTTACTCAAATATATTATAATATTTTTTTCAATTAATAAACATTATTAATAATTTTATTCATCATAAAAAAATTCAAAATTAATTAAAATTTATCTACGTATAATTTTACATTACTTTTAACAACAAGGACAATTTGGTATTCTTATTTTTCATCAATTAAATTTTATTTTTCATTAGTTACATAAGTCAAATTTTTCATAAACTTTCACAAAATTTATTCTCAAATTAACTCTGGTATCACCTTCAAATCTCTTAAAAAAATAACATAAATTTCACCTTCAAATTCACCTAAATCAATTTACTCACTCTCTCTCAAATCATTCTTCCCAAAAAAATGCACCCTTGTTGAGGTTCACAATCTTATCTAATCATAATCTTGAATATAGTAAGTCCAGTTTTTATCTCTCATTTATGTTTCTTTAAGAAATCTACTGCATCAGGAGTGTTTTGGACTTGCATGTAGTGTTTAATGATTCAAAATAAATCTTTGTGTGGTTAAGAATGCTAGGATGTATTCTCATCATTGATTAGAATTCCATGTGTGTAAGTAGAGTAACCTGTATACTACATCTTTAGAATTTAGGAACATCTATCCCTAATAATGTTTTATACAAATATTGATGGGACTTAATTGTTTGTGATTGCACCTAACTAGAGAAAAGCTAGTTAATATTGTTGATTTAATCATGTTTGATGTGTGAACTGTGATTCGTGAAAGTTAGAATTTGATATGTTAAACTGAATTAGTAGATTGTGTGATTGTTGTTTTAGTTGAATACACTACTACAGTAAAGGTTTTTTGCCCTGATTATTTTCCTCATTTTGCCTCGGGTCTAGAACCGAGGCATACTGGGGTGAGACCAAAAGGCACCCTTTTTGGCCTCGATTGTTACCCGAAGCCATAGAGTTCCGTTTCTGTCTCGGGTCAAAATAGAACCGAAGCCAATCATCTCGCCGACGAAACGCAGCAGCCACCACCATCTTCTTCCACGCATCTGCACCATGCTCGAGCAACCCTAATTTTCATCATCTCTTTCCATCACCATGGCAGCCGCCACCCTTGTCGGAAGCAATGCACCGGACCACAATTTCGTCTTCTTCTCCACAATGCACCACTGCGCGAAAACCTGCAGCCAATAGAAACACAGATCCACAACCTGTAGCCAATAGAAACACAGATCCACAACTTGCGCGAAACGCGAACGCACATCCATATGCGGACCACCATCATCACGCCATCGTGAACGACACACCAGATGCAGAGAGCAGCGCCACCGCGAACGAAGGCAGCGAACCACCACTGCAACAACGCAACGCCACCACCACTGCAACAACACAACGCCACCACCACCTTCGAATAGATCAGAGCAGCAGCGAATCCGCGCCACCAGAGCCACCATTGTTGCATCTGGAACGTCGACGACATCACCACCGCGCCTGGAATAGCCATGCCGGAGGGAGAAGAGAAAGAGTGCTGTTGCAGAGAGGGGCGCGGGGAAGAAGAAGAGAAAGGGGGCTCGCGAATTTGGTGCCCTAATTAAACCATATGACCTCGGTTATTAATTGAACTGAGGCATATAGCCCTATTTGGCACCGGTTCAGACCCACCCGAGGCCAAAGAGGTAACAACTAGTGGGTTTTTGGCTTCAGGTCTGTGTAACTGAAGCATATGAGCCTCCTTTGGCACTGCTTTTTGGCGAACCGAAGCATATGAGCCTCTTTTGCTTTGGGTTAAGCTGAACCGAGGCATAAAAGTTATCTGAAATTGTAAAAATGTCACCGTGCCATTATATGCTTCTGTTCCTGGACAACTGAGGCATATAAGACGAGGTAAAAATGAATTTCTGCACTAGTAATAAGTGATCTGTGAAGTTTATTTAGCTATAATAAGATGTCCGATTTGTTTTGTCTAAGATCTAATTTAACATAACATGGTATGTTACATGAAAGAAAAGATGAAAAAAAAAATGTAAGCCTGCGCATTGGATAACTTATGATTTTTGGTATAGCGTTGGACAGCATTACAACATTGTTGGGCACAAGTTTAGAATTTCAAAGTCACTTACCTCCGGTGGTGGAAATGATGAGTGCCACCCTACAATCACTGGTCGCTCACTTGGTAATGAGTTTTCGTAATCCAAGACGTTAGACACCACATTGAAACTAATAGGTGCTCACTTGATAATAAATTTAAGAAAAATTCGACATTGAATTATGAGAACTTACACTAAATTTTCTGAGATTCACTTCTAAAGCTTCATAGTGATAAAGAGAAAAAACTAATTTTCATAAACACATTTTATGTTCACAACACACCATAAAAAACACATTTTCTGGAACATTAAAAATGAAAAATATTATTTGAAACATATTATTGTTGTGCAAAAGATAGTATTTTGAAAATACTTCCTAGATTACTCTTATTTCATTTAACATTATGTGCTTTGTTTTACAGAACATATTTTATTTTCTTGTAAAAAAGTACTTTCTAAAACATTAGAAAAAAAATATGCCGTTTAAATAAAATAATCACAAGGGAGTGCATCTAGCATAAAAGGGAAGTGTAAATAGCATGAACAACTCAAAATACGGGTTTGAATGGGAGTGGATTCTTTAGTTGCCACAACAGAAAACAGCCCAACGGAAATCAGAGATAGAACAGTGAAATGTTAACATTACGTTAGTGTTGAGCTTCAATTGTAACCTATTTTTTATTTTTTTTTGAATTTATTTATTAGTATTCTTATGTTTTGTGAGATAATTGTTGGAAGGCGAAGAGTCACACGTGGAATATTCTATACCACTTACACACTATATCCACTGAGAGAACTCTTCTTCCACCAAAATTCCACACATTTTCTCTATCCAATCCAAACATAAAACATTAATAACAAAGATCATTCCAAAGGATGTTCTTTCACTCTCTCAACTCCAAAAATCACCAAAACAATGCCACAAAAAAACCACACAAACACAAACTAAATCATGCAATGCAATCCCTGTCTCCCTTCTTCTAAACCAAACACAAAAATGGCATCTTTCCCAATGCCACACCTCCTACCATGCACTTCTCTCCCTCACACAACCACCACCGCCGCCGCCGCCAATATATTCTTACCCTCCTCTCTCTTCCGCCGTCGCCGGACTCTCCACTCTCTCCGCTGCTCCGCCTCCGACAAGCCGCAAGACGACGCCGTCGAGCTGCCTCTCTTCCCTCTCCCTCTCGTCCTCTTTCCGGGCGCGATCCTCCCTCTGCAGATCTTCGAGTTCCGCTACCGCATCATGATGCACACGCTCCTCCACACCGACCTCCGCTTCGGCGTCGTCTACCACGACGCCGTATCCGGCACCTCGGAAGTGGGCTGCGTCGGGGAGGTGGTGAAGCACGAGCGCCTCGTCGACGACCGCTTCTTCCTGGTCTGCAAAGGGCAGGAGAGGTTCCGCGTCAACGACGTCGTCCGCAGCAAACCCTACCTCGTGGGACGCGTCACGTGGCTGGAGGACCGCCCGCCGGAGAACGACGCCGGAGACGACGCGGAGGCGCTGGCCCGCGAGGTGGAGGGGTACATGAAGGACGTCATACGCCTCTCGAACCGGTTGGGAGGGAAAGGTGAGAAGGAGATGGGGGATTTGAGACGGAACCTCTTTCCGACGCCGTTTTCGTTCTTCGTCGGAAGCACCTTCGAGGGTGCTCCCAGGGAGCAGCAGGCGCTGTTGGAACTGGAGGACACGGCGAAGAGGTTGAAGAGAGAGAAAGAGACGCTCAAGAACACGCTTAACTATCTCACTGCTGCTTCTGCTGTCAAAGATGCTTTTCCTTCTTCTTGATTCATCACCATCGTCATCATCATCATCATCATCAATACCTTATAAATTTTGATGCTTCACGTTTCATGCTTTATATTTGTTCATAATCACTGCTTAATTAATGATAGTAGATATAGTTTTTCAGCTCCTAATATTCCACCATGTCATATAGATCAATGTGCCATTACTAATAAATATAGCATGTTTTGGTTGGAATGTCAATGAACTTGGAGTGTGCTGTTTGAGGTTTTTGGATCTGAATTTGTAAATATTTAGAAAACAGAAGAAACCAGTTCCGAAAGAAAAGGCCATTAACACTACTATTTCGATTTTCAATCTCGTTTGAGCATGTTAGGTGATAGAGATTTTACGTGATTTTGAAGTTATGTAGTAATCTGGTGTGAAAAACCAGCATGATCATGCTGTGAAGACAACGATTTCTGCAGATTTTTGAATTATGCAGCACAGTGGTTCACACAATCACAGAAGTTTTATATATATATATATATATATATATATATATATATATATATATATATTCACATACTTTTACATTCATCTATATCAGTTCAACATTTGTTGGAGATCCGACATTGCTGAATTGTACAAGTAAGAATGATTAATAGTCATAATGATATATCACCAATTAACAAGTTTTCGATCACAGTTTCCTAGTAACCTTAGTCTTTTTTGTCTTGTTAAGGATAATCTCACTCTCATTTCTTGTAGGGTTTACCTTCTATATATATCCATTTCTTCCACCAAGAAATATATTTAGAATGCTTTATATATAATGAAAAAAATGATTTCACTTTCTCTTATATTCCCATTTTAAATATGATGAGAAAGTATATTAGAGTTATGATTTAGGTCGAAGATCATTAAAGATGATCAAATAATAATAATATAAGACTAAGTTTAAAGTGTCACCTTATTCATAATGAAATTGTACTATATTGACATCACTTGTCTATTTTTGTAATTTTTTAAAAAGTTATCCACTTTGTTAATTTTGAATTTTTTTTCCCCAAAATACTACATTATAGTTCAATATGACTGCGTGCATGACATACCATGGCATACCATGTCATGATTTAGGCATAAGAGTTTTTCCTTTAAAAGAAAAAAAAGGTGGCTCTTAGCCGACGCCATTGTGAATCCAAAACAACCCAGTTATACATATTTTTCAACTGTAATATAGGTATTTAAGTTGAATATGAAGCTATAAGATACCTGGTCAGACAAATTAATCAATTCTATCATTTTTCAAATCTTATAACCAACCCTTTTTCTAAGTAAATGAAGCCAAATAATTATAAAATGTGTTACTGATGAGATTTTCCATCGCATCTATGTCAACGTTTTCGTGTTTGTCAGAGGTAATGAAAAGATATCTATGTTAATTCTTAGGAGAGTAATTGTGTTATCATATTTTAACTTACATCTATTGAATATCTCAGACGCTCATGGGAATGGAATTTATTGTCTGCAATAATAACTAATTCCTATACTGTATTCCTCTAACTTTCTTTTTCACTTATTTTTTTTAAATGAAATTAAATAAACTTTATTATTCATCTGTGTCAAGAATTACTAAAAGTTCTAAGAATATAGTTCACAAGATTCCTGAGAATGCACTATTAACCCTACAAGAAAATGTTTTTTTAGTAATCAATTCTAGTCATTAAAAGTTTTTAGTTATTATAGTAACAAATTTTAATATCAATTTACAAACTAAAAGATTATTGGTTACTAAAATAGCCGTTATTATTATGAATAAAAAAATATAATTGGTTATTAAATTGGTCTCTAAAATTAGTTAACATGATTTTGACTACCAAAGGAGACTGTTTACTACAAATTAGCTATCTAGGTTTTAACTACCAAAATGACTTAGTCTTTGAATTTGGTCTCTAATTAATTACTGACCAATTTAGTAACTAATTATAATTTTTTGTTTATAATAGTGACTATTTTAGTAACCAATAATTTTTTATTTTTTAAATTAGAATCTAAATTGATCACTATAATAGCTAACAACTTTTCATCACTAAACCTGGTTACTGATAAAATATTTTCTTGCGGTAGAAACACAGTTAATAAAACAATTAGATATTAGTTTGAATATACAAATTTCAATTTCAACGTAGTTTATTTGATATATATATATATATATATATATATATATATATATATATATATAT
>Ga0099822_1004731_pt1 | contig 17751 bp, 7 predicted proteins | sample CowpeawhiteBW_FD_76839 | JGI IMG/M metagenome (GOLD analysis project Ga0099822, IMG submission 76839) | Root nodule microbial communities of legume samples collected from California USA - Cow pea white BW | ecosystem: Host-associated > Plants > Roots > Nodule | place: USA: California | collected...
AAATATATATATATAAATTCTTATATTCAAAAAATTTTCAGTATATTATATATATATATATATATATATATATATATATATATATATATATATAAACCTTGAAAGGTCATGTATTAAAATACTATTATAATTTTTCAGTGTTACTTTTTTTTTTTCAGAAATGAAATAAAACAGATGATAAAAGACTGGTAACAATGAGTTTGTTTTACTTTTTCTTTTCAGGAATGAAATAGAATAGATTGTAAATGAAAACAAGTCTGTGTTTTTTTAATGGAAAGGGAAAACTAAGTAGGCTAGGAAAACAAACAAGTCTTCTATTGTATTCTATCCATTTCATCAGTTTTTATTTTTTATTACAATTAATTTTATGTTTTAATATTTGTTAAACTTAAATGACGAGAGTTAAAAGAGATTGGAAATCCTCCTAATTTAATTCTCACTGTTACATACGTATAAATTTAAAAAATTAGAATTTTAAAATATTTTGGGGTTCACGGCATCTTTCCAACCCTTAAATCCCCCTTAAAATCATCCGCCAATGATGGTTTGTTATAGTAAAATAAATATTTGAAAAAAGTTGGGGTATTGATCCTTTTCTATTTGGGGCTATGTGATTAATTTTGCTTGATTGCTTCAATTCTAGCTGTCTCACTGGAATTGTCTTTAACAGGTCTGAGTGGATTAGTAACACTGGATCTCTTTGGAGCACACATTTCTGACCATGGAACTGCATATTTGCGATGTACGACTTACAGTATATTTCTCTAACCTACCTAATTGCTAGTTGACTTTGTTAACTTATAAGATATAACTGAGTAGTCTACATTTGAAATGGACGTGCATCAGTAATAATTGGGGTTCTTGCCATTTTCTTTTTAGGAAATTTGATGATTATCACGTAGGTATTGGGCTGCACACTTTGATTTTTTTCATGAAAATGTAATCAGTCAAGAAAATAAATTTAAAATTGCTTAACTGGAGAAACAAGCGGTGGAAAATCTAGCTATCTAGTGCAAGTCGATTATTTTTTCTGACGTTTTCACTTATACATACAAATTTGATGTTGAATCTTCTCTGCCTGTAGACCTTGATGGCAATCTTATTTTACCTGTTCCCCTCTAGAATTGATGTAAAATAGAACATTTGGTTTCTTTATGTGTGTGTGTATATATTTTAATTTCTCTTCTTTTTGCTAGCTTAATTAATGACACCATTTACTTAGTGGAATCTGCAATAAATCCATGCTCATTTCTTTATGCCTATACTTTGAGAGCAAACACCGAAACACCCATATATGGAGGGAGTACTACTTAGAAACACCATTCAACACCTACTCACCTTTTTTCTCATTTGTTGTGTATTGTTAGAAATGAGCACTGATTAAAAATAATGGGAAAATACTGGTTTACGACCCTGTGCTAAGATTACTGGTTATCTTGCCGGCTTAAATTTTAGCTCCTATTTTGGTCTCCATCTTGCAGCATTCAAGAACCTGCAGTCCCTTGAAATATGTGGTGGAGGATTAACTGATGATGGCGTAAAAAATATAAGAGAAATCGTCTCCCTGACACAGCTAAACCTGTCCCAAAATTGCAACTTGACAGATAAAACTTTGGAATTGATATCTGGTATTTTCTGCTTCCCTTCATTGCTTTATATATTCCAATAAACATCTTCCAAAAATAAATGTTTGGCGGAAACAGACACAAAGTTGTAACTTGAATGGATAGCCAATGATATATTACCTCTTGCAAGTTCAATTTGGATTTTAATTATGCACCACATGTAACGTGCAATTGGCACGCTTCGCTCAATTTTTGTGCAGAGGTGTTATTAGCTGTAAGCACTACTGAAACACACCTAATTCATATTGATCATTGGCAACTTAGTGCCCGGATAATCATAATTAAGTATGAAAATGAAAAAAAGGAAAATTGGATCTATTAGTTTTTACTTCCTCCCCTTGCCCAGTAATTGGATCAAATACAAATTTGTCTTACTTTGTTAACCCATATATCTTATGTTTCTTTATATCTGAATACAGGCATGACAGCACTGCGGTCGCTAAATGTTTCAAATTCTCGTATAACCAATGGAGGACTACGGTATCTGAAGCCTTTAAAGAATTTACGCAGTCTTACCTTGGAGTCTTGCAAGGTTACTGCTTCTGAAATTAAAAAGCTTCAGTCGACTGATCTTCCAAACTTGATAAGCTTTCGGCCAGAATAAACCAGAAGGAGAGAATTCTGTTATCTATCTGGTGAACAATTCTCTGTACATATTTATGGCCACTGTTTGAATAGTTAAGAAAAATGTACATAAAATTGGCATGCAAGAATGTAATTATGCCTTATTTTGCATGTTTGTATTATCCCGTCTAAGAATAATTGTGCATATATCTTTCTTTCCCCCTTTCTCTCCTGAATTTAGATGCCTGATGGGGCTATCTATATTGTCTGTGCATATTCTCATGTATGTGGATGTTTGGACCAGAGTGATGATGCTCATTACTGTATCGTAAAGTAATGAATTGTGACTGGCTTTTAGTTACTGACTAATGTTTATATCTGATATTTGTGGGATGCATTCCATGTTTTATAATTCATATTACTGTTTTTCATTGTCATGCCATGTCTCAGGCCGCGGGCATAGCAATGTTGGAATTACAGCTGAGTGAAAATAGAATTCTGCTCGTGTTGTTAACTTAACCCTGTCAAAATCAGTTATTCGATGCCAGTCTTTTAGCGAAAAATTAAATATTTGAGATTTAATAATGCAGAATATTCTTTGAAAATAACAAGAATAGCATACTTTGAGGGAGGGAAAAATCAGATAATATTTAATGAATATTTTTTTAATCAATTAGAATTCAAATCATACTCTTGAAGAAATTAGAAACATATATGTATCTGTCATATTTAAATAGAAAATGCACAGCAACGGGTAAGTTTAACGCACTAGGAGGAAAACTCTTTCAGAAAGAGACTACCTCGATAAATAACAGAAGATAAAGAAACATGCATCTCCCGTTGCTTGCTTTTGGTACAAATTTAACATCCTACAAATCTATGAACTGATTGAGGGGCAAAGAAAATGAGGAAAAGCAGAAACTAAGTAAAAGGTAATTCCTGCAACGCCATCTTCCCAAGGTGTAAAGAAACTTCTAGACCCTTTTGATTTTGGAAATGTAAACACCATTGAAAGAATATTTCTAGTATATTGGTGAACCCACATTCTTAAAATGTGTATGAATAACCTGCAGCATAGACAAACCAAGGTTGTCATCAAACACGACTATAATCATATTATCAACAGAGTAAGTACAAAAAGAACTCAAGGAGGGTGAATAATATAATTAAGCTATGACAACCATGTAGATAAAACTAAACCTTTCTCTGCGAGCATCAAGTTGCAGTGGAATACCAAACATCATTTTTTACAAACATGATGTGATTCTAGGACCAAATTGGAGAACTTCAATGTATCTAATTATTTAACTAGTTATTTAATAATCGGTCCCTCCACTAAGACTAACGGGGTCATAAACAACGACAACAGCACAAATTGACAGTGTATACAACATGATATCAACATTCATTATATGATAAGAGAAATCTAAAATTCATGGTGAATAATGACTAGTCATGGAGTTTCCATTGTTGTGGTGTTTAGTTACAAATTCCAAAGACTACAAGGAAGTGTCACGGGGTCGAGAAATAGGCATGAAATTGTGCGTTGTAAAATATATTTGCAAAAGAAGCTGCTCTAGTAAAGTTTAGCTAGTAAAAATTAAAACCATTAGCAGCAAAACATTTTATGCAGGTGAAAATGTTTTCTACAGCTACTCATGAACGCTGAAATTGTAAGACACTTTTGAAAGATGCAGCCATAAACTCTTCCTACACAAATAAACACATAAGTAACTAACCAGTTACCTTCTGATGACAATAGCATTTCAGGCACAGAAGCAGCTATGGTGACTGTTGGCCGTGTCACTCTTCAAGTGCTTGAAGAAACATATTCAACTCATGCAAGCTCAAAGGCATGATAAGTTTTCGAAACTCGCCTTCTGAATAAGGGTTCCAAACGAAATGATGGAACTCCACTCTTCCACATTTTAGCTTTGTACATCTCATTCCATGCCTGTACTATTTCATCAATTTTGAAGGCAAGACCTGACAGTGAAAAAGTTAACATATATGAATGTATAGCATTATATCTAAGTAGCTATATCAAAAGTTTCTAGTGTCTTGAAAACATACCATCTACTGCAGTATTGTTTGAACAGTGGTTCTTCAAAATTACAGCTATATCTGTTGGAGAAGCTCCTGCAAGTTCAAATTTCTCAACTGAAGCCGCAAGAGTTTCATGCCACACAGGTAGCCCTGATTTGAACTCCACAATTGAGCGTTCATACAGAATGGTACCCCATAGGAGATTTATTTGAGACCTCATATGTGCCTCTTGTGCTGCAAGTTCTTCTAAGGACATACTTTGAAAAACCCCATCCAACCCCATGTTCTGCAAATCCAATATAGAATAATTTGAATCAGACATTTTACTCAACTTCTGCTTTTCAGATTCTTCCCATATCTGCATTCCTTTCTCCATATTTTCTTCAGCATTGTTGTAAAGATGGAGAACCTCAGAGGAAGGCAATGTTAATAAGTCTACATTACTACTGAGTGCATGATACCACAAAAGTTTTGCTTGCTCAAACTTCTGCAGCCCCAGAGCCAAAAATCCTTCATGAAAATCTGACTTAATTTTAATGGCTGCATTATATTTTTCTCCTGCCTTTGAATATTCTTCCAGCGCCCATTCATATGAACTCTTGATCAGTTCGCATACATGCTCTTTAGAAGAGTCTTCTGTTTTATACACCTTTTTCCTTGCCTTAGACATATGCACGTTTCCCCAGTTGAACAATGCAAGAGCAGTCATCTCTTGGAACTTATCTCCTGCCATGTCAAATAGGCCTTGTGCTTCTTCGCCTGTAACAGTCTCCTCCATAGCCTCGGAATAGAGCTTCATACCATGTTCGTGAAAATCCAAATATCTGTCACATTCAAAACCAACATGGTTCTTGAACAATTTGGCAAACTGAATTATCCAATCCTCAATGCAAGAAGAGCTAACAGTTCCATTTGCTTTTCCCACACAACCATTCTCAACTGCAATGTTAATACCAACAACTTCCCCCTCCTTCACTTTAAATTTCTCAAAAAGTGGATCCTGCTCAGGAGTGGCTTCTACTATGTACAGTCTGATACAACTATGAGATCCTGTTTCAACCCTTCTTAATTCATCATCAGAAGTGATTGTGACTAAATCACCTTCTTGGTCCCTGTATTTGACAAGAACAGCTCCTAGGCTCGAGAATCGATCTTGAATAACTTCTCTCAACTGGAAGAGGCTACAATTGATAGGAAGTTCAGCACACCGTATATCATCACCAAAAATAAGTTTAACTGTTTTGTTAGGAACATGTTCCCTTCTACTATTACTTCTTTCCTCTATAACTGTCTTTATATCAGCCTTCTTCTCATCATTTTTTTCCTTGGCCTTCTTCTTCTTGGATGTGTTGATCTTCTTCTCCTCGGTTTTCCTTTCTAGAATTTTGTCATTCGGAGCCTTCTTTTCCTCCTCATAGCCCTTCTTCCGCATATTCTCTTTCACTACCTTTTCTGGAGTCAAGGCACTTGGAGTTTCAACATAATTTGGAGGCAACTCAATTATTGTATCGTTAACTCTCAATCCTTTCTCTTCAAGTGCATTTTTCACCTTTTCTGAGATCTCTAATGCCATGGCATTATTTGGTTCCATCTTCAGAACAGTGCTGACATCTCTTAGAGCTAAATCCAGCCTATTTAAAGCTTCATAGCACCTTGCTCTCTTCAACAGTGCTTTGCTATATTTGGGTGTCACTACAAGAGCCAAATCACATTCATGAATAGCCCTTGGAAACTCACTGACCCCCATCTGCATATAACATGCAGCCATGTTGCTCCTCAGATAGGACACATCAATATGATTTCTCGGAAGTAACTTCAGGGCTTTCTCATATTTTAACATTGCTCCTTCTAGATCCCTCTTTTGGAACAGCTTGTTTCCCTCATTCTTCAATTCTTGAGACATGGATATGAACACCATAGTATCATTGTCATAAGCTTTGGGACTGCTATCTCCCATTTTAGTATCCTCCCTTGTCTCTCCTACTTGCTTCGTTTTCTTTCCCATTTTCCCACTCTTACACCACACTACTCAGTTTATTCCAGTCAAACCAAGAACACAAGAAAACCAATAACAAGGTATTCCAAAAAGAAAAGAAATATAGAGGCAATCTAACATGAAAGACCTTCAGATATAACTAACATGGCATCATCCAAAACCCAAGGAAATGGTGGACAATATAACAAAAATCAAGCAATCTTTGACCGGAACAAGTTCAAAATCTCAAAGTGGTGCCAATGAAAATTGACTGGGTTGTCCTCTTGTCACAATGGTTCAAGTGACACAGATATTCAACACAGACGCATCCTTCTCTCTCAATTATTATTTGTTTGAGCGAATACAAACTCTATTTCAGAGACAGACTTCAGAAAAGGTGAAACAAAACCCAGGATTTGGGAAGAGAAATAAACTTATCTGGGTGACGAGTTATGTAAAAAAGCTTCAAACTTTGCAACTGCAAGGAAAACCAAAACACAATGTAACAGCAAGGAAGTTTGGAATGGAAGAAAACGAAGTCGTGTTGTTGCTGCTCTTTTGTAATGTGGAAGAATGACTTTTCATAGCCTTCACGTTAACGCCACTAAAGCATTTGTCATAAAAAAAAAATCACATAACGTGAGCTTCTTAACTGAACTCAGAATCTGATATATCCCATGACAAGTATTTTTCTTTTTCTTTATTTTTGTATATGGTGGGTCCATTCTATATTCCTGTGTTGCTAATGAATTAACCATTAATTGACAACCTTCATAATCATGCGAAGCGACAACAACTACAAGTTCACCTTTCACATAAAGTGTACGATTGTTCCTTTCCTCATCCAACTTAATTAGCAATAATGATTTCAAAAGTTCTCATCTAATTTTGGTATGATTTTCTGAAAAAGTATGATCTCAACACCATCTGGTAAGTAAACACTCAATTTGTCACATTTAGAGTAGAAGAATGATACCAGATAGTTAGTTACATTATTAAAGCATAAAAAATCATTAAATTGTAAACAAGGACAACAAAACATGCTCAGATCGCAAAGGAGATAAAATAACTAAAAATCAAATACAAAACAATGTCACAGAAGAGAACAAGGTAAAAAGACAAGCAAACGAATACAAGTAGAAAAGAAAAAAAAAACATGGCAATATAAGAGTAATTGAACAAAACGATAAACCTATAGCCACCCACATAAAATTTTAAAAACACGAAACATCATTCTCCACTCGTTGTTTTACATTTGTAGATATGTTTTGCTTTGAAATTTTTGAACAATGATATTTTGACTACTAAATTTTGATAATTTTTTCTTATAACATGATGTGTCATTTTTAAGTGATTTTTAAATATTGAGAATGAGAAAAAAAAAATGGAAAATCACTTAGAAAAAAGATAACATCTAAAATTGTAAAAAAAAGTTATCAAAATTTAATAGTAAAAAATTATTTTCCGAAATTTTTATAAAAAAAAAAAATTAGAGGTGAGAGTGAGAGAGAGATCGGTTGGTAGAGAAAGATTCGAGTGCACTGAAATGGTAGATAGGAAAAGTGGAAAAGCATGTCGGGGATAGAAAAAGAAAGAAAAGCTGGTAACTACACACCACATTTATGTGTGTGGCAATGCTTGCTTGCCCCTAAAGTAATAACTTTCATTTTTTTTTTTCACTAGTAAGACTTAAATATGAATAACAGAGATCTTGTACAACTCATCTACGTCATTCTTCACAACACACTTGAAAAAAAAAAACAAAATCACAAAGACAATACCACAAGTAATCTTGTATAAGTCTTCTTTATATTATCGTATAATGATTCTTGGAAATAATACAAAAATATAATTTTAAATCTCACATTATATAAAAATAATAAAATTAAATATCATAAAAAAATTATAAGTTTAATGTATTGAGATTTCGAATTAAAAGTGAATTCATAAACAATAATTGCTTCTTCTTTTTTTTTCTTTGGCCTAGATTCTATATCTACACAATAGGTCATGGCCTAACTAATTACAATTAGGTTTAATATGCATTGAACTAATCGTTTTTTTTTTTAAATAATTATGAGGACTTGCAATTTGTTCAATGTGGAAGTTGAATATGTTGTCTTTTTCCTAGGATTGTTTCTTTTTAGAGTTTAAACTATTGTTGTCTTATTAAAGATGGGAATAATTTAGCATTGTCCTTTATCGTTGCTGGTAACATGAATTTTAAATTCAACTGTTGTATATTAATATATTTAATAATTTATTAATCTTTAGAGAACTGCTACATGGTACCAAAGTAAAACATCCAAAAAAAAAATACCAACAATACATGGAGAGTTAATAGTTTTTTTAAACAAATATAAGCTAACAATTAAAAAGCCATAATTGAAAGTTCAGTTAAAATAAACTGCTCGTGTGACAAGATTCATATTTATTAATTTTGCAAACAATTAATTATGATTTAATAATTATAATTACTCAATCAACGTTACAGGAAGAGTTTAAAAAACGCCTAATTAAGATTAACTTCAATTGGGTATTCTCTTTCCAACATTTTTAAGTTTGGAAGTATTTTTAAATGTCAATTAAGTTTTAACTAATAAAGTAAAAAGTCATTAATATATTGGAAATAAATATTTAATAAATTCAAAATCAAATGTTTGGAGTTTAATTACATTTAATTCTAATAAGAAGGAAGGTAATCACCCATATTATTCTTAATAATTTTAATGAATTTAAAAAAGTGGATCATTGTACCAGGTAGATTCAGAATAAAAACATGACATTCAAGTTTCTAAACTTTTTCACTATTGAGCATGTTGGTCCTTCCATCAAGGTCTTTATTAATTTAATGAGAAGTGGGTTATTTAGTGTACAAGTGCCAACTCTAAACTCCAAGGCATAAAAACAATTACAATCTTACTATAATGAAACATGTAGGTCCTTCTAAGAAACTAAATTCATAAAATATTAGTTGAGTGAAAGTGAAAGGTCTTTCAAAAGAAAAAACGAAAAAAAAAAAAATACCCATAATGTGATTTCAACTCACATAAAAACTCGAAACTTTAACTTTAAAGAAATAAATTTGTGAATTTTCATCTTATATCAATGACTTTATAGAATTCAAAATTAAATATAATCTCAGATCGAGTAAAAAAAAACTAAATAATATGGAAAGAAGTTAGAAATTTCTTATTTTAAAGTTGAGTTGAAAGTATTATTATTTTATTATATAAAATTAATTCATATTTCATTGTTATATTTTATTATTATGGCATCTCTTCACTAAATTCTCTTCAAAATATCATGAAATACTTGAGTTTCATTTTTTTTTTACTATGGCTAGCTTTTTGTGTCTCTGTTTCTCAAATCATGTGTGATTGGTGAGTCATCTTTTTGTTTGTTTGTTTTTTGTGATGGCACTTTGTTTGTGGTTAAATGTGTGTTGAGGTCCTGCAAAGGTGAACTAACCAAGGGTGGATTAAAAAAGAAAAGGGTGTTGGGATTTTAACATCTCCAACCTTAACATGGCTACAATATTTAAACAGAGAAGAGAAGAAAGAGTAATTGCACATGGAAGTATCCAAATCCTACCATTGTAATCTATTTGACCTGAATAAGAAGGACAACCATCACGTGGAACAGAGAATCAGAGTTATGTATACACTTAATAGTCCCTGGAAATAATAAGAAATCATACTGTAAAATAATAAGAAATCACTAGGAAAGAGCTTAAGTAAAACTTTGGTAAGTTATGAGACACGTAGAGCTACCTTATCAGAACAATTGAATGCATTAATTAATGAACATTTGTTTACTGCAAAGATAGAAAACGAAAGGGACGAGGTTGCTGAAAATTCACTTTACAGACTGGAATTAATTACAGATTTCACTTTCCACCACCCATCCTGAAATTGTGTTCAACGTAGAATGACACAGATTGACATGCTCCAAATGAATTAACGTGTGCAATATTTCTACCAAATATTCGAAAAAGAAGCACCAGCCTGTTTGTCAGGATCTGCATATTTAGAACTAATTCTGATATTATGGTTTGACAGAATTACTGGACACTGAACAGTCAGGCTGTGAATGTAGAAATATATTATTTTATTATGACAACGTGGGATATGTCTTTCCCTCGTAAAGGAAATAACAATGTACCACCAGTACCTGCTGAAGCCATGATACTAACAGATTCTGTCAATACCTCTAAAACACTGAGTTACATTAAAGAACTGGTAATCCAGAGTAAATCCACAAACAAAATTATAGGATTACAGTGATTACTTATTAAGGTAGAAAATTGGTAATGCTTGAGGGCCCTTTTGTGGTAAACTTGAAGACAACATCTATATACAGCATGTACACATCCTTCCGAATGCAGCACCTCTATGGCCTTGTACAACTTCAAGAACAAATGGCCTGAGCAAATTCCAAATAATGTGCTTAACAAACTGTTTAACCTACTGAGCCCTCGAGTTTCAAGCTCATGAGTTGGTTCACCTCGGAACCAAATTCATCAGGAAGCTCATTAAAGACATCACGGCAAAATCCGGAGATCATTGCGGCCATTGCTTTTTCATAGTCTATTCCCCTTTGTTGAAAATAGAACAGTTGATCTTCCCCAATTTTGGATGTACTGGCTTCATGTTCAATTCTTGCCGTTGGATTTTTCACCTAAAAAGTAATCGTGGTTGCTTTAGCAAAACAAAAGTATCATGGAAAATATGGAAGCAGGAGAAAATAAAGAAAGACAAAACAAAATGGGAAGTGATGCGAGTTAGGTGAGGCAGGGAAACTGCATAATAATATGCTTTTGAAAAGAAAAGAATAACACCAAAAAAATTGATGACCTGCTGTTTGGTTTTCTAACCAAAACTCTGGTCTAAGTCTAATTCAACGTTACAAACCCTCTCTCCACTTTAGTTTGATTACATCAAATCTCCGGCACATTCCTTCTCATTGAGGATTCAACATTTTTAAATGTGAAGTTTCACAAGACCGCACATTAGTGTGGGTTCTGCTAACGGTTAAGATAGATTAAACAACAAGCTTAGATATAAACTCCAATACCATCAAAGGCCAAATCCTATCTTAAATTCTTAAGTCCAAAATAATGATTTCCTTAGTTCTAGACTATTGTTTATCCTCTTGCATTCACCCCTTCCTATTCTATCCAAAAAAATAAATAAATAAACATTTCCTCTGATTCCAACCAACAGCTACAACAAAAGCCTATTCCAGTAGGTAAAGTCAGCAACATAAATCACACAATACCACTTTGTTTATCAAAACAACCTACCTAAAATCATTCCAGCAAGACAAACAAAACACAAGAAAAGCAAAAACAAACCTGAATGTAAGGATAGGTATTGGCAGCTGCTTTGTCCCCAATAAGCATGGAGTCACACTGAGACGAGTTTCGCGCATTGTCCGCCTTGGACAGAACCTGAACCAGCCCTCTATAACAGTTCCTGGAATGTCCAACCGATATACCCTTGGAGATAATCCTACTCCTTGTGTTCTTCCCTTTGTGTATCATCTTGGTCCCTGTATCAGCCTGCTGATAGTTATTCGTCAAAGCAACAGAATAGAACTCCCCAACACTGTCATCTCCCTCCAACACAACACTCGGATACTTCCACGTGATAGCAGAACCCGTCTCCACCTGCGTCCACGATATCTTCGACCGCGCCCCGTCACAAACCCCTCTCTTCGTCACAAAATTGTAAACCCCACCGTTCCCATTCTCATCCCCAGCGTACCAATTCTGCACCGTGGAGTACTTTATCTCCGCCCCCTCCCCACAGTACAACTCCACCACCGCCGCGTGGAGCTGGTTCCGGTCATAAGACGGCGCAGTGCACCCTTCCAAATACTCCACAAAGCTCCTGTCGTCGGCGACGATCAAAGTCCGCTCAAACTGCCCCGTTTCCAGCGCGTTGATTCTGAAGTAGGTGGAGATCTGCATCGGGCACTTGGTGTCTTTGGGAATGTAGCAGAACGACCCGTCGCTGAAGACGGCGGAGTTCAACGCGGCGTAGTAGTTGTCATCGGAGGGCACGACCCTCCCTAAGTACTTGCGGACTAACTCGGGGTACTCCTTAATAGCCTCGGAGATGGAGCAGAATATGACCCCGGCCTTCTCGAGGGTTTTGCGGTGGGTGGTGGCGATGGAGACGCTGTCGAGGACGGCGTCGACGGCGACGTTGGCGAGACGCTTCTGTTCGTTGAGAGGGACGCCGAGCTTGTCGAAGTAGCGGAGGAGTTCGGGATCGGCGTCTTGGAGGGATTGCAGAGAGGGTTTCTTCTTGGGAGCCGAGTAGTAGCAGATATCCTGAAAATCGATGGGAGGATACCTGTTGTCGGACCAGGTAGGGAGTTTCATGGACAGGAATTTGTCAAACGCCTTCAAGCGGAATTCCAACATCCATTGAGGTTCCTCTTTCAGGGACGAGATCAGACGAATGGTTTCTTTCGAGAGGCCTTTAGGGATTGAGAAGGAATCGATGTCCATGCTGAATCCGAACTTCTTATCATAGTCGCGGTTGCGGAGGATTTCACGGATCTTCTCGTCGGAGGAAGTGGCGGTTGCTGCGGCGGTCTCTTTGACCTCGGCGCGCACCGTAACGTGGCGCGAAGGTTTTGGGGGTTTGATGTTTAGGGTTTGGGGGAGAAGGGATTTGGGGCGGCGCGTGGGTTGCGGAGGTAAGGGGGAAAGGGAAAGACCGTTGCAGCGGAGAAGAGACGCCATGGATGAGGTTTGGTTTGTGACAGATAATTAATGAAAATTAAAGAAAGAAAATTGGGAATTTGTTTCCTCCAACTTACTTGTGGGTGTCGTGTGTCCTCAGCGTGCAACTTTGATTTTTCCAAAATCATCAAATTCTAATTTAGAAATTTTATGCCCATTCACTCTTCTAAGTCTCGTGTGCGCCACGCACACAACTAAAATTTGTTTTTCATTCATTTTTACTTGCTATTTTTCCAATAATTTTTGTTTTATTTTATTTTTACTTGTTTTCATTTTTAATCATTTCTCTATTATCCGACAAACTTACTCCATATGTGTCTGAAGATGAATCGAACAACATGTTTGTTACCATCATATAGAAGCAGAAATTTGTTGTTGTGGTAAGAGACAACTAGACAGTGTTTTTGGTGAACGAGAAAGAAACAGTTAGTTATTATGAGTTTTGTTTTGTTGCAGTGTGAGCTATCAGTTTATTGGATATATTTAACCTTGATATTGGTAATCTTTTTATTTGTTTTAAAAATACCCTTGAGATGTAGTAGTTTTTTTGCCACAGTTTTTTTATTTTTCTTCTTGGCGGAAATAATATTGTTTATTTAAATTCTTAAGTCAAAATGTTGAATGCAACTGTTGCACATGTTTTCTTGTAAAATAAGAAATTCATGAAGACATGGACGAGAATTGCCAATAGTTACAAGACGAGAGTTGCTTCCAGAAAAATAAAAGGTTCAATTGTGGACCAGAGGAGATGCCTGTGCTGAATTTATATAGATTTATCTTTTTGAAAATAAATCTAATTAAAAAATTCCTGAATAGACCTCCACACTTTATTTTATTTTCCTTTAGACGTATTTATTAGGATTGAATTTTTAAATAAAATCCGCTAGTAAAATTCACGGACCGTGAATTTGAGTTGGATTGGATTGAAATTTTTTTATAAATTTTAATATAATTAATTTTTTATTTAGCTCATTCAAATTAAATATGTGATGAGTTGGATTAGTTTACCAACCCGCAAATAAATGATTATACAAATATTTTTTGTTAAGCTGGGTTTTGCATTTAAGTTAAGTTAGGTTATTTTTTTAGTCAACACGTAGCTAATTTGGTATTTTTGTGATTTTAGTTTGTATTTGGAATATATTGAAGTTTATTTAGATTTTAATTATAATTGTAATTTAGTTTTGACTAAACAAAACTTAAAAAATTATTTTTTTAATTAAGTGAGCCTATGAGTCAACCCGTTTAATCTCACCAATCCGTGATGAGTCGGGTCGGGTTCAAATTTTTTTGGTTCACAAATAAGTGAACCAGATTGAGTTGGTTCACTAAATAATCAACTCGTGATAAATCGAGCTAGACCAAATCGGATTATCCGTTTTGACAGCTCTTTGCACAACGCTAGTATAGACAGGTTGAACTTCAATTTTCTGAATTCCACTCATGGTTTGATTTCTCTACCTTTGTAATTGTTTCTAAGAAGAAAGAGGAGGAATTTTTTAAATTAAAATTTATGAGGAAAAGTAGAATTTTAATTTTCCATTATAAAAAAGTAAACAAATATAATGGTTTGAATAAAAATAAATATTAAATAATATTGTGTAAACTAATGTAAAATATAAATTATTATTAATTTAGTAATTTTTGTTAATTATCTTTGGTGATAATTAATTTTTTCAATATTGAAAGCAAATTGAATGTAATTTTTAAATATTTGTAGTGATACATTGCAAAGATAAAATTATAACCGCCGTTAAATTGTTTAAGAGTAAAAGTTATATAATTGAGATAAAGAATTGATATTTTATAATTTAAGTATAAAATGTATGAGCAGAGAAAAGAAATAACTTAAATCATTTCACAAAAATCTATGTCTCTCCAACAATAGTTTATTTTTATCTTATTTGTGCATCATAGTTTATTTTAAGAATTTGGTAGAGAACAAAGTAAGTTTAGTCTATAAAAAGCAATTAAAGTAAGTTTTTTTTTGTCCATTTTTTTTAGTTGGTTTTTAAAAGTTTTTGATACATGGAGATTGGAGGTTGGGAGTTTTGCATTGCATGTGGTCCTTCTAGACTAAAGATAGATATTTGTTTGTTTAGGATAATAAAGAGTATGTTCAAATTATTTATCGTAATCTTCTATGTATAAGTTTTTAAGCTTGAGAAAAAGTCTTTTAGCTAATTAAATTATGATAGTAAGTTAGGATAAATAATTTAGAAGTGATGATGGCATGGTCATAGTGTTTGTTTTTATCTAAGAATTGTTGTTATTTGAACATATTAAAATTGTTTGAATGTTGAGATCAATATGTTATGTATTATTCAGTAGTGAAAAATTAAAATATTACAAGTGAATCATATTGATTTAATTTTATGTTATTTTAAAACAAAATAGTCTATGTTAGATATGAGAAATGAAGAAACATTTTGAAGCAATTAGACTTCTTGTTATATTTTGTAAATTTTATAAATTATACAAAGTTGTTGGGTTAGCAACAATCATTGGATAAAATTCATTTAATTAAAAATTTGTGAGGTTTGATCAATAGATGATTTAAATTTCATTGGGTGAATTATTTTGAAAACTACTAGAAGATTTTTGTTGGATAAGCAAAATTTTTAATGAGAGAACCAAATTCATTAAGTGTGTTAACACATTTGGTTGGATGAGCAAAATGTTTGAACGAATCCAACATGTGTTTAATTCACTGAGTGAACCAAGTGATGACTAGGTGAAAAAGTATTTTGTGAACTTTAAAAAAATAAACTTATAAATGTTTGTAATATTGAAAATTGTTTATCTTTCACTATTTGTTATATATGGTTAATATATTGTATTTAAATATTATTATAAAGTAATTGATAATTAGTTATAACATTTGAATTGAGTTTGATGTATTTTTATGAATGAAAATGTGTGATGTTATGATTTTTATATAACATGTGAAATATTAAATATAATTATTTTCAATGATGAAATATTTAGATTGTGTATTAAATTTGGGATTCGTGAAGGATATATCCTAACTCTATTGGTATTGAAACCACATAAATGAAAATATCATGCGATGAGAGTTTAATAGATTTATATGACTTGATTTGTTGTATAAAAAATGTGCTTGGTAAGTCATAAAGATTTTTATATGATTTGGTTTGTTGTATAAAAAAAAATGTTTATATTATGTAGTTTACTTGTGACCACAGCTAAATGAAAGTAGTTCTTAAGTGTGATAATTATTAATTATTTACATTTATTGAAACCTCTTATCTTTGTAACATATTTTTCATTCTAATTGAGTAAGAATGTTTAATTATTATTTTTTAAATCGAAAATATAAGGCATTATTAATTTTATTAATATTTGTAATAATTAATAAATATAGTATTTTTATTCTTAGTTCATTTTTTAAAAATATTATTATACTTGTAAATTAATCAAGTAAAAAGGTTATATAAATATGTATGCTTTATTATTTATTGTATAATTATCTGTAAAATACCTAATTAATATTTTAAGGAATTCAATCTATATTATTAAAAAATTAATTAAAATATAAATAAATATTACAATAATTTTGACAATAATATATTAATTTTTCATATTTTATTTAATTATTACAAACAGCGTTATCTAATTATAATACTACTGTAATTAAATTTTAAAGTATTTATAATGTAATTATATCCGATTAAAATGTATGTATTTTATATGATAAAGAAATATTATTTTTTGTTTCAGTATACCCAACCCAACTAAATGGTTGTTTCTAACGATGGTTGGGTATAGTCAATAAATCTAACATCGTTTGAGCTTCACCCGATTTCAAAACGGATAATATCTTGAAAATATAGTGGTTGTTTTCTCATCAAGAATTTTTATAATAATAATGAAAGGAATAAAACAAAATAAAAGAGAGAATATGATAATTAATACTTTGGTATACTATAAAACCGTAAATTCCAAGATTAGTTACCTCAAATTGCCATTCTTCTAGGATCACAACATGTATAAGGTAAGGTAACACATAATTATTTAAACTTTTTATTATGATAACTTATTGGATAAGACATCTCAAGTAAATTATTGTTTACATAATAATGATGATGGATTTAGATTTTTATAAGAGTTTGCAATGAGTTTGAAAACTTATTGATTTTAAGATATTCTTTTTTTCTGAATAGTTCCACAAAATTAACATAAAATGATGGTTAAACAAAAATTGTCTAACAAGACAAGCACAATGATCATATAAAATTAATTGCGGTAAACTAATTTTGTTTGGTCATCAACCATCGATATCTAATTATAGTTATGAATACATAATGGTACATGATCAATTCTATATATTTTTTTATCAATGTTAATTCTATATATTTATTATCAATGTAATAACTCTTGCAAGATCTATAAACATAACAACATTCACTCTCATTCACAACTAGAAACAATTATGATCTATCATATGAAGATCATTATTGATATTAGAGCTAGAAAATTTATGATGTTTGCATTACAGATGATAAGAAATTCATTTGCTCGGTTCAACTTATTTTTTCTCTAATTTATTCGTATTCAACCTTACAATGTCATCTTCAACAAACATTTACATGTGATCTATGTTTCACCACACTTTAATAATCAATTTTGACAATTTTTCTAATTAGGAGTTGTGGAAAGGACTTAAGATACTATGTATCAAGACTCGCGATAGGATTTGAGTGCTCAGTCATTCAATATTTGATGGGTTCTTTTTGATTGGAAGAAAAAAAAATAGGAGCTAG
>Ga0099822_1004732_pt1 | contig 17750 bp, 5 predicted proteins | sample CowpeawhiteBW_FD_76839 | JGI IMG/M metagenome (GOLD analysis project Ga0099822, IMG submission 76839) | Root nodule microbial communities of legume samples collected from California USA - Cow pea white BW | ecosystem: Host-associated > Plants > Roots > Nodule | place: USA: California | collected...
ACAGAACAAGCTAAAGACCATACAAAAACTAAGAGTTGATGCAGAGCTCCGATTTATAGCATGTGTTCACAATACTCGCCAAGCTGCAAGCATGATTAGCATAATTGAATGTTTTAATGCCACGAGAGTTTCCCCTGTGCATGTTTTTGCCTTGTACCTTGTCGAACTTACTGGACGTGCTGCTGCCCTAGTTGTTGCACATATAGGGAAGCATAGGAGCCAACTCGGAGAACAAAACCTGACCAGGTCACAAGAAGAGTTAGAAAACATTCAAAACACATTTGATGCACTTGGAGAGGCATATGATGCAGTTAGAGTTGAGACCTTAAATGTGGTGTCAACATATACAACTATTCATGAGGACATATACCACTCAGCAGATGAGAACCGCACAAGCTTAATCCTTCTTCCATTTCACAAACAATTAAGTTTAGAAGGTACTCTAGAAGTAACCAATGTTTCATACAAAGATATAAACCAAAATGTAATGCACGGTGCTCCCTGCTCCGTGGGAATATTTGTTGATCGTGATTTTGGGTTAGTTCCAAAAATGAACCTTCATATTTGTGTGATCTTTGTTGGGGGCCCTGATGACCGTGAAGCCTTGGCTATTGCATGGAGGATGGCAGGACGTTCAGGAACACAACTTTCAGTGGTTCGAATTCTTCTGTTGGGTGACGCAGCAAAAGTAGATGCTTCAATTCATGATGAAGCACAAGGGATATTAACTGCAGTAATAGATACAGACAGGCAAAAGGAGTTAGATGAAGAGTATATAAGCACATTCAGACTTACAGCGGTTAACAATAGCGAGTCAATATCCTACTCAGAGATTGATGTTCATGGTGGTGAAAATATTCCTACAGTCCTCAATGAGATAGACAAATTTGGTTATGATATTTACATAGTTGGTCAAGGAAATTGTAGGAACTCTAAGGTCTTCTCAAATTTGATGGAGTGGTGTGATTGCTTAGAACTTGGAGTTATAGGAGACATTTTGGTGTCAAATAATTTTGGTTCACGCTCGTCTGTGCTAGTTGTTCAACAATATGGATATGGAGGAATGGTTTTTGAAAATAATCTTAACCAGAAGGCCACTAACAAAAGCACGATTGAGTCTCTTGTTTGAAGACAAAATAAACATGAAGGTTTGCAATGAAGCACAAGGATTTACAAGAAAATGTTTTCTCAGCTTGATGTATATCAATTTACAGTATATAAGTGCCTGCAAACCTTACTTGATAAACTAGTTTTGTAAGACTGAATTAGACTAAAAATTCACTTATTAGAAAATGTGATTATTTGTTCAATATCATATAATTTCTTCTGTTTTTAATTTTAGTTTTGTTTTGTTATCATTTTATATTCATCAATAAAACTAATAAATGAACAAATTTCACATTTCTTATATTTCTTAACCACTTTTTGAATACTAATTTTTATTATTTTTTAAAATCCAATTTTTCTTACCAATTTTTCTCATTATACATTGGTATTTATTTGTAATATTTTGCAAAATTATTTTCTTTTTATTCTGTAAACACATGTACTTATGCATCTTTTTCAAATTAGTTTGTAACTTAATTTAGCTTTGGTTTTATCATTTTCTTGTTCTCTCTTATATTTGTGTATATTGTTATTGCTTAATCACATGAATCAAAGGTTTGCATGCTTGAACTAACATACAAAGAAAAATAATAATGATAAACTAATGAGATAATATCCTTTTTATTTTCTTCTATTGTCGATGGCCACATTTGCTCAACTAACCATATAATAACACCATAAATAGATATGTATAGCTGCAATTTATATTGTCGATGGTATACTGTGTTGTACATAACAATAATGTGTTTTAACCTTAGGTTCTATGAGTAAAAGAAAATAGAAATAAAGGTTTAAATCACCATGGTAGAAGAAACATCGAAAGTAAGTGTAACTTATAGTATCTTTGTTCTTGTGAAGTAACACCCTTGTAAGAAGGTCGTGTTGTAAGTTTTCTCTACAAAAAATTATTCATTTGTATTCAACTTTTGTTTTGGATGTAGTAAGAAGTGATGAAAAAATATTGAAGTTCTTATTCTTAATAGAATATCAAAAACGAATATAGTAGTGATCTATGTACTCGTGTTGTCAAGAGTATATGCATTTTGTTCGATGATTGATTGTGAAACCCTTTAAGAGTTCTTTAAAGATAAATTATGTATAGTCCAAAATGTTCGAATAAATGAATATAAAAATATTATGTTGTTCTTGCTCTTTAGATTATTTATTATTAAACATTATACTATTTTGGCCAAATGTCTCGTGCTCTATTAATCTCCTTTTGAAACCTATATGTTATTTTAGTTTAAACTTGTGTCAGAAAGAAAACAAATTGTAATCTCAATTTGATTTGCTCAATATAACGATGTCATTAAATCAATATAACAACTTCATCAATTTTTTCTTTAGATACAAAATTTATCTCAAAGTTTTGGAAAAAATGTAAAACTTTTAGAATTTATAATATATGGATTGCTTGAAATAACTTGTGCATATAGATGTGAGTTTAATGAAATTACTTGTTTAAATATTTTAATCCATTCAAATATATTTTTAATCCATTAAAACAATATGAAATTCAAATACTTAAAGGTTCATGTAAAATAATAAATTCAAATTATTAAAATATTTTTTATTTCAAATCCAAAAAAAACATAAAAGAATATTTTAATAAATTGAATATATTTTAATCTATTAAAATAGAAGTAAAGATTTCAAACAAAGTTAAAAAAATTTCAAATAAATTGTTTTCTTTAGCTATGTTAGATAACCATAAAGAAACTACCTACAACATTTTTAATATATAAAGTATAACCTATTTATACAAATAAAATATCAAAAGTTATCATCGATTGCATCAAATCTGCAATAACTCTAAACTTTTTTTAAGTACTCTTATGCAAATAAAAATCATCGAATCTATTCAAAGAGATTTTAAAGAATGTTGGGAGTATTATCGGTTAGAATTGAGTAAATGAATAATATTCCATACATAAAGTTGAATAAAATAGATAGAAGTGATTAAGTTCAAAAGGAGAATTACAGCTTAATGGTTTAATTTGCTCGAAAATAATGTTCTAATATCTATGAATTTGTAAATGTATTTTAAATTTTACTTTTTTTGTGTAATATTTTTTGTTAAAATTTAGTAATAAATCATATAAAGTTATAGTCTATTATAAAAATAATTATTACAGTCACATATGTTATTTTTGTTTAACTAAAGATTTGAAATATTTGTATCATTTATTCAAAACTAAAATAAAAGTATTTATTTTCTTAAAAAAGGTTGACTCGGTATAAACTAAAATTATACTATAATAACTTCAAATTAATCCACAACTCAAATAATTTATATCCAACTAATTTATTGGATATAAATTTTAGAATATTAAATTTTTATACTAAATTAACCAATTAACTATCTTGATGTGAATCTAATCCGAACCAAATAATATTCAAACTTAATTTTAATATTTCATATATCAATAATATGTAACTATAAATAATCATATTGATGAAAACATGTTAAATATAAATTATTGATATTTTAAAAATTTATGTAAGCATAGTATCACCTTATTTTCTTAAAATATGAAGTGTACCTCATACTTAACTTTTTATATATTAAAAAAATGAAAAATAAAAAAATCACAAAATCATTTGAATTCTATAAATAAAATATATAAAGAAATTAAATTATTAAAATTTATCTAGACATTCATTTAAGTTTGCTAGACATTCATTTAAGTCCGCTAGATATTCATTTAAGTTCGTACTCATTTAAGTTAGTATTCCGTCTAAACCCGTATTTGAAAAGGAATAATTCTCAAATCAATAATTTTTTGACTTTTTTTTAAAAAAAAAACACCTAAAGTCATTTGACGACTATTTTTTATTTATTCATGTATGCTTATCGATTGACCATTTTGTAAAATGTGATGAAGGGTGGACTGGCTCACACAGGTTGACTCACCACGAGCCGGGTTAAAAATGAATGAGCCCAACCCGACTCACTTTATGGTGAGCTAGAAAATTTGTAATCCGGCTCAACCCACCACATTGGTGGGTTGACTCACCAACCTACATAAAAAAAGAAAAAAAAATTTATTTTTAAATATTCAAATATTTGAATGATTTTTTAAGCAACCCATGAGATGACAATCACAGTAAAATCAAGAACCAATGTCTTCATCATACTCAACACCAATATATGATGAATAGTTTCCAAGAAAGTGTTCATATAGTTCAAGAAAAAAGGACTAATATTACAAAGTTTTTGTCATGTTATTCAACAAAATATAAATGAAAAAACTATACATTTTTGTCATGCTAATTTAGAAAAAAATGTTTATAAGATAGTTGTCTGAGTAATTTATTATAAAGATAATAATTAAATATTAAAGTATCAACATATCTAACTTGATAATCAAATAATTAAACAATCAAACTATTCAAATATTATTAAACAATATTCTAGCATTTAAAAACATGAAATTGTGAACCTATATAATTAAGAGTAGTAAATAGTTATAAAAAAAATTTAAAAAAATGTTGGTGGGTTAAGTGAGTCAACCCACCTTCAATCTGGCTTGAACTTGTTTAATCCGTGTGTTAAGTGAGTTGGGTTGAGTTCAACCCACTTTTAAAAAAAAATATTTTTTCTCAACTCAACCTGATTCAAACCTGTGATGAACCCAGGGTTGGAAGTTAAAATCCATTTTGACATCACCCATAAGGTCTCACATAAATTATCTGTTAGGGTCTACTAGTTGAATTTAGTTTAATTTTCAATTTAATTAAATTGAGTTAAATTGGTTTTATTATTTATTTTTTTCTCAGAAATTTAAAGTAATCTAAATATAACTAAATTGCGTTGGAATATACTATCAAATTCAGTAATTTAAAAATAATTATTTATTACAGAAAATGACTCATAATACATTTTTAATATATTTTAGTTATTATACATATAAAATACTATTAAACGATAAAATATAAAATTATCTGCGATGATAAAATTATTATATAGTTGAATTGAGTTGTGTCGATCAATTTTGAGTGTGACAAATAAAACTCAACCTGATTGGCCAAAAATATAATTATATTAAAATATTCCAATAGAATCACTCTTTTTTACTCTTTACTGTTTACATATCAATAAAACGTGAAATAACTTTTTTCTCTGTTATAGTGAAATAAAACAATTATAAAAGAAAAGAGAAAAAAAGACATTAATATAGATGGTGATAAAATATATTAAAATATTATATAATAACTTTTGTAAAATCTTAAATATATATATTTTTTAATAGATGTGCCATAGAGGAAGCAAGTTCCTTTATGTGCTGTCACACTGTGAAGATGATAGTGATGGCATGTTTGGTTTTGCTCACACTTAGATTTTCCACAACAACTCACTCTTCAATTGTACGGACTAACTACTTGATGCTCTTTTGGGCTCCACTCCCACTTATACTAGTTTTGCTTATTCTATTATTCATGTTAAAGTATTAGTTTTTTAAGTACATGTTGCCCTTAAATAATAATATTTTTTTTTTAATTTATTCTTCCACCATATCTCTAGATATAAGTAAAGATACATTAGTATAAAGTTAATTGCATTGGAAAGATACACAAGAATAGTTGAAAATCCCTATCATATTTTTGTCTAATATTTTATGAATTGAGTCTTTTTCAATCTTTGTATCATATTCTATCCTTAAAAAGGTAGGTATTATGTTTTCAGATTCAATGGCATTGTAACGAAGTAAAAGGTTTGATGCATTACTTATAATTTTTTAATTAATTTCAAATGTAAGAAGTAAAAGGTCATGTTTTTAATATTTCAATTTTAACTATATTTAAAATATTATTTTGAAGTTTAAAATTTCTATTTTGTTTTTAATACTATCTTACATGGTTGAAGAGAAAAAAAATATATTCATCTAATAATATGTTAGAAGTGAGTTTTAAAATCTAACTCAATCCCACAAAATCTATTTGTAAGATAAAATTTGCACCTCATTTATATATTGTGAATTGGCTTTATAGAAGAAAAGTAAATTGTTGTAGCAAAGATTTTACATATCTCCCAAGCTAACATTTATTACAACTTGAAATTCAAAGCATTCCTAACAAACTTTGAGCAAAGACATCACAGTTGTTTTGATGACATTAACAACAGAAAACAGAGAAAATTAATTCCTTGTTCATCTATCTATATATTTTCTAACAACCTTAAAATATACTACAATGAACTGACTTTACTAGTGTAAACTTGTTGTACAACAATGTTCTTTGAAGTTTAGTAAATTGTTTTCATCTTATGAGTGTCAACCCTATTGCAGTGACTATAAGAGTAGAAGGAAGTCCAAATTTTAGATGAGTCCAAAAGGTTAGATTGTATCCAAGGTTTGGAGCACGACGAGCTTGCTCACACACTATCAAGTTAGCAGCTGATCCTAACAATGAAAAGTTCCCTGCTATGGTGCTAACCCAAGCTAAGATTAGCCATGCCTTCTCTTCATCTGCTTTCGAAATTGCAGCAGCTGAGGCTGCAACTCTTGCTCCAAGCAACAGAACTACAAAAGTATGAACACAACATTGTGATACATCAAATGAAAATGGATATGGGTAGATTTTAACGGGGTTAAATATGTCTTTAGTCTCTAAATTTGAACGTGAAATTGGAATTCGTTCATGTCCCAAACTTTGATACATTTTGGTCCCTAAACTTTAAGAATAAATGAATATAGTCCTTTTAATTATTTTCGGCTTGTTAAATGGTGTTCTGAATTGACATTTGAGTTAAAATATGTCAAACAGTGTAAACAACTCAAACATCAGCCTGAAATGTATTTGACATGTCAAAAAAATTTATATAATGATCATGTGCTTGCTTACCCGTTGGAACATTGGAAGCCAAATTTGATAGGACAAGTATAACTACAGCAAGAATAGCTGTTCCACTAGCATGATCTATGCGAGAATAGGGCTCCATTACATCCCACATAGCACTTGGAATTTCAGTTTTCTTAAACCCTTCTATTGTGATGAACATTCCACAGAAGAATATCAAAAGTGAATATGATACCTGTTCCAAGAAATAAAATCACACTAAGAATCTGTTTGAAGTTCAATTGGCACAAGAAAAACAATAGCTAGCATGTTAAATGTAGAAAGAGATTTTGAATGCGTTAAGAAGGAAACTTTAAACTTAATTAAAACCGGTTTTGTACGACTGAGTTAGATTTAAAATCTACTTCTTAATACCGTCTAATTCAAGTTTATTTACCTTGTCCAAGCTTGGCCCTGCATCTTTGAAATCAAGAACCACCAAAGTTATTGCTGCTGCAATTGCAGTCCATGCCATATTCAAACCAATAAGCATGGCAATCAACATCACCAATGTGATTGCATAAACACAAGATTTCCACAGTACCCTTTTCCATTTTACACTCATATAGTCCTTTCCTTCTGAAGATGGCACAACAAGTCCCACAACAGGTTTATCTACTACTGCTGCAACACTTTTTGAAGGATTAGTTTCCTCCTTTGTGCCACTATGAACCATCTGAACTTCACTCACACCTGTTGCTGATTGGTCTTTAATAACATGAACTTGAGAAGAAACCAATGCAAGAGAAGAGTTTGGAACAGCATTACCAAGTTCTAGACTTCCATTGCATTCTTGAGGATTCAAATGAGACATTCTGGCTGGAGAAAACTGATGAGAAACAGCTTCCTCTTCTACTACAACTTCTGAAATTTGATTCTCTTCATCCTTAGGACTAGAAAGTACCTTCCAATACATGACTATGATAAAAACAATATTCACTACAACTCCTACAACCATAGCTGGAAGAATACCCATCAGAAACCTCCCAAATGATATCTTACCCTGAATTGCTATAACCAGATTTTGAGGGTTCCCTATAGGGGTTGCTGAGGATCCAATGTTAGCACTTGAAGCAAGTGCAAGAAGAAAAGGGTAGGGTGGAAGATCATGCTGCCTTGCAATTTTCAACACAAATTCAGTTAACACAATGCAAGAAGTGTCATTGGTGAAGAAAGCACTTGATATAGCAGAAATCAAACAGATTCTGCAGAGTAAGTCCTTTGGTCCTCTACTTTTCCAAGAGAGCAATTTCCCCAAGTACTTGAACATGTTTGCTCTTTCAAGAAAAATAGTAACAAGCATTGTCCCAAAAAGAAGACCAAGAATTGGAAGATCAATTGCACCATAAGCTTCATCTGGACCAAGAACTTTGAATATCACCATAAGCATTGCACCCAGCAAAGACCCTGCAGTTCTCCCAATGGGTAAGAAAGGCACAGCTGGGAAAACTGCTAGCACCCAGAAGATCAAAAAGGCCACTGAACCAAGAACAACTTTTGAAGTAGGAGCCAGTGCCATTGTTGTGATTGAACAAGCAACAGTTCCCAAAATTTCAAAGAATTCTCAAGAACTTCACCTTAGGCCAACACAATAGAATTTTGTTTGGTTGAATTTCCTGTCATGGAATAACAGTTGATCAGTAATTGAAATTTCCTGTCATGGAAGAACTTCACCTTAGGCCAACACAATAGGATTTTTAAGGTGTTCTACTCCGTTTTGCCTTCAAAAATACCCCAAAATTGGTATTTTAAAAATCTTTTTAATATATTTTAAAATGTTAAAATTAGTGTTTATCAGTATATTTTAAAGACACAACAGAAACAACATATAAATCCAGCATAGAATCTAAATTCGTGAAAATCCATCCTGAGACACCATTTCTTATTGATCTACTACTTGTAGACATGAATTAAGTGAATCATCATTATCAGTGAAGATTAATAATGATCAAACAGATTAGATATAGATATTTTCATGGTATGTGCAGTTAAACTACGCTGCATCATGAATCAGACTCTTGAACTTGAAATTATAAAGCATAACAACTTTGAACAAAATAAAGTTAACTGTGTTTCAAAGCATAGAAGAAACATTAAAGGAGTAATTATGGTGAAAAACATCTTGAGGATAAGAACTTAACAAGCTCATAAATAAACTGAAAGAAAAAAAGAAGGGTAGAACACCAACAAACCAAGCAATAGCAATAACCAAGGAACACAACACAACAATACCAATAAAATAGTTTGTTTTGTATTTTAAAATGATCAAAACAGTATACTTTTGAAAAAAAGTACTTACAAGATGCAACTAAACCATAGAAATATATCTGAGATATCTATATATAGCAGAGTTGCATATCAGCTTTTTGGTTTAAAGAAAAACCAGTACTTATAAACCATACAAATGTACAACATGCTAGTTTTCTTTTCCCTTCTTTTGTAACTGCTACTTAATGAGGTAACAATAACAAGTTTTTTTCTTTTTCTTTTTTAGATTCTCGAAATGCATGAAACCTGGTAAGTTCAGCAACTTCTTTCAGAAATAAAAAAAGAAGCAAAGTTTCTATTCTGTTTTTGGTTAATTGAAATGAAAGCCAGAATTGGAAAACACCATAATTAACTAAACGTGTATTAATCATCATCATCATCAACATATAATAAACCATTCAATTCAAGAAAACTTGAAAAGAAAAACAACACAAGCATCTACTACTATTACACATTACACAACCTATTCTTACCTCAAAAAGAAAGAAAAAAAAAATGGTGGAAGAGGTGGAATTGCAGCAACCTCAGAGTTGAAAACTATTCAAGACACTTCACACCAATTAGTGAAATGTGAGCCTCCTTTTATAAAAATATGCACACACGAGTGAAAAAGCTATGAACACCAACTTTAATGGCTTCCAATCAGAATAATGGCACACAGTTAATTAACAATTTACCCTTTATTTTCTTCCTTCGATTAAAGGCAAAAGATATTTTGAATACTGACAAATATTTTTGTTTAATCTAGGATGTACCAGTAGCATTGCCTTTTAATTGAAAAAACATGCTTCTCACATATACTTGCACTTGTGTCACTTCACACCACTTTTAATATTGTTTAATAATAGCAACTAATTTTGAAATAACTAGCATGTGATACCAATTGATACTTTCCACAGCACCTTAACGAAATGATAATTGAGATTGTGATACATAAATTAATATCTAATGATACTTTCTATAGTTACATAATCTTATACCTCCATTTGCTTCCACTTGGTTGAGATATTTTTCAACCTTTCATGTAAGGATAATTCATGGATGAGTATTGTTTTAGGTCACCATGACGATATATAAATGAATATTTGACATGATATAAAGTATGAAAATTGTATAAAGCTAACAATACATAAATTTCAAGCATACATAGTATAAAAGTGATATTTGAATTGCCTTAATATAATCAAGTTTAAGATATTAAAGAAAAAAAATAGTAATAATTTGTATATCTTAATGATAAATTGTTACTACATATATACAATAGTTATTTTGTTCTCTAAGTTGATAATCAATGTTTGTGTATATAATTATAGTATTTATAAATTATTCGTGCTTGAAAATAATGATTAATATATATATATTAAATATTTTCCGCTTAATAAATTTATTTAATCTTAAAACTGAAACCTTATAAGTTATAAGGATAGGTTTTTGATGTTGTACGGAAATGATGTAATTTGTGAAATAAAAAATTGTGAATAGCTTTGATGTTGTACGGAAATGATGATTTGTGAAATAAAAAATTGTGAATGTGTACGTGAAGAATATTATTTAATTGATGTGTTATCAATCATTAGACTATGTTTATAAATAGATTACAAATATTTTTGGAACTTCGATTCAAGTGCATCCTCCATAATTACTAGATCCAAAACTCTTGTTATTTAAGCATATCAAAGAAGTGTTCGAGGCATGCATTAGTTTTCTTTCTCTTTTTCTCTTTTAAAAAAGCAAAATAGTGCATTCGGACCACTAATTTATTTTTTTAAATTGCTTCGTATCCATAATTGGTTGGTTTATAACACTCACAAAATAGAGTAGAGATAGGGTTAATTAAAATTGAAGAAACTAGGGTAGGTTCTTTTGGTCTAGAACAACATGGCACTATTTAATAATAAATTATTAAAATCTCAACATGCACGAGAAGACACTTATTCATTCATAAGTCTAAGTAAATATAAAAACAACCCATAAATGTAAAATGAGAGCTAATACATATATATTATGATGTGTGAAAACATTTGAATAAGTTATTGAACAAGTATTAGCAAATTAACCCAAGTATAACATCATTTTAGAAGTCTTAAAAACCTTAACGATAAGATATTCAGTGTTTAGTTAACATAAAAATAAGGCTTAATTATATTTTAGATTTATGATAAATTTAAAAATTTTCGGTTTATTTTTTAAGAAAGTTTCATGGTCTATTGAATTCTCAAATTTATGTGTGGTGCAGTTAGATCAGTTAAATTGTATTGTTATCTGTCATCTATATGACATGGTAGTTATTTTGCATTGTGACCACACTTAAATACCACCACATAATACTTCATCACAAAAAATCATAATAGCGAGGATGTCTCAAAGATTTGTTTATGTGTTTAATCAAAACTATTCTTAAAGTTAATAAAGGTTATAAATTTATAAAATTTAAAATATAAAAAATATACGATATTATAAAATAAAATAAATATAAATTATAAAATTATGAAATATAAAATAAAAATATATAATTTTAGAATTTTAGAATTTAATAAATTTATAATTTTGTGATTTTATAATTTTATAATTTTAAAAATTTATAATTTTATAATTTTATAATTTTCTAAATTTATAACATTTTATCGTTTTAGAATTTTATAATCATTCTTAAAACTAAAAAAAATTATAAATTTATAAATTAAAATTAAAAAAAAATATAAGTTAGAATATTATAAAATCATAAAATTAGAAAATAATAAATAGTAAAATTACAAATTTATAAAAATATATAAAATTATAAAAATTTTATGTAAATAATACAATAAATCCTTAAGAAATATCTCATCTTATAATCTTTTACAATGAAATTATGTCACAATATTTAAATGGGTGACAATGGAAGATAATTGCCATGTCATATAACTAACAAACAAATCTAATAGTAAAGTTCAATTTTAAAGTTATATATCTTGAAGACTCAATGAACCACAAAAATTTAATATGGACTCAATTAAAAGTTTTCAAATTTATTATGATTTAAAACTTGATCAAGCCAAAAATAGAATATACTATCGTATTGAGGTATGATTTAAAAATACAAAATAATATTTCTTAACAACAAATTTAATTTATAATTGAAAAGAAGTACAAATACTTTCGATGTTTGAGAGAAAAAAGTCAAAATAATGTTTTTTTGCTATAAAAATTTCGTTGACTCGTTGTGAACCAGCTTTTATTGTTTTAGACGAATTTTTATTGATTTCTCTTTTTCAATTTTGATGAGTTTATCAGATTTTAGACCGATTTATTTTAAGGTCATAAATGGATTGAACACAGACCAGTTCATGAGTTCTTTCGCTGCAATTTTAAAATATTTAGAAGCATAACAAAAAATTTTCAATAAAATCAATAGTAATATTGAAAACAGAAAGTTTCCAAACACGTGAAATCCCATGCTTTCATTCATATGATTTTTGCATGGTAAACATATATAGTGCAAACTATCAAATAATGACAATAAACTTTTAATTCAATAAATATGGAAAATAAGAACAACATATATTTTTACCTGCTAAAGAGAATTCCTTGTATAGCTTCGAAGCTCAGAGGTTGTTGTTAGCTTCGATTTGTCATGAAAAGTTGTTAACTTTCTCTGAAAGTTCTTTTAGGGTTTGAGATATAGAAATAATTTTAGTCTTGTGGAAAGAAATAAAGGAAGAGAAATGAAAGCAAACTCAAGAGCTAAAAACTTAACACTAAAAATTCATACTACATATTGAAAGGTTGTCTTCTATTATATAAGAGAAGCTATGATAAAAGTTATAAAAGTGCAATAACTTTAGTGGAACCATACTAGATATAGATTATTAGAGTTGTTAATGGGTTAGATGATCTGGTAATACAAGCTAACCTAATTTAATCTAAACATATTGAGTTTAATTTTTTTTTTATTTGGACTATTCAACTTAACTTAAATTAAATTGACTTAATCTCTTACTAGTTGTGTTGCAACCTCATTATATATGATTCCAATAATAAATAAGCATATCCTATATAAGTATAAAATTTTTATTTTTCATTACATATTCAGGGTACTAAATGTAAACATATTTACAATTTTCTTCTCAGGATTTAAATATTTCAAATTTATTGCTTTAAAAGAAAAAATATATTAATTGTCAATCAAATACGTAAAAGAATTATAAAATAAATAAATATAAGATTCAATGACTTGAATTAAATTTGGAGTTAGAGATTCATATGTTTCTCATCTTCTATTTTGGGTTTTAACAATTTTGCGATAAAATTAATCAATAAATTTTTCTGGTAATTGAATTTTTATACTAATTGTTGATAAGATCTGTCGATAAAAATTGTCAGAAATTAAATTGTTATAGTTAGTAACTTTCGTCGGTAAAATAAACACCATTTTTTTCGACTTTTATTTTATTTTAACTATTTTATGGTAAAAATCAATGGTAAAATTTGCTGGTGATTGAATTTTTGTAGAATTATATTGGTAAGATCCATTAGTAAAAAATGTTGGTAAAATTCGTTAGTGAAAATCTATCAGTAACATTCATGAACAAAAGTTATTGATGAAATTTGTCACAAAAATTTGTAGATGAAATTAATTAGTAAAATCTATTGGTAGTTGAATTTTTGTAGTAATTCGCCTGGTAACTTCTATTCTTAATATGAACATCAAATTTCTCACTTTTTGTTTTGAATTTTTACCATTTTGAGGTAAAATTCATGATAATTTAATTTTTGAAGCAATTTCCGGCTTTAACCATTTAATAGACGATCTAGGAATAGATTATAAGAAGAAGAATAGGAGGGAGATGAAGAGAAGGTGGAGAAGAAGAAGAAATAGATGAGGAGGAAGAAGATCAAATCTCAATAATTACCAAACGAATATATGATTGTGGATAATTATCACAAATAATTACTAATGAATATATGGTCATTAGTAATTATCGATAAACTTCTTCTATGATAAAATTTACCAATATTTTACCAATAGATCTTTAGTTATCACCTTTTTTGTAAAAAGAATTCTGTTTACTAATGAAATTTTGGTATTGTTAACAAATTTTGTCCAATAATATTTTTTTTAGTGTTAGATAATGGAATCCCCCAATACTCATACTTTATATCATCAATACATTAATACATCCCTAATAACTATTAACTTCTCACATAACATTTATAAACGTATATTCTTAAAAATGTTAAAATATCATAAAATAATCAGATAATAGTAATAAATAATACATTTATACATATTACCTTTACAATGTTTATTAATATATTTCAATTTATTTTAATTTTATATTCATGTAAAAAATTCAAATTATATTTGTAATAACTAGTTATGATAAATGAATTTCATCATATTTACTAAATAACACAAGATTATTTTGTCCTCAATAATATCTACTTATATAAATCCTCAAAATGAAATCTTTATTTGCATAAAACTAAGAAAAGCTAAAAATACAAATAGTTATTTACAAAAGAAGATAACAAATAAATACATATAATAATATATATTTTACTTCCTCACTTTACTTTAGTTATTGCAATCATGTGCTGAAATTTTAGTAATAGTTTTCTTTTTCATTTCCGTACAATTTCTTTACTTTTTTATTCTCCTACATTACCTCTCTTTCTTTCTTTTTTTCTTTTTCTTTTTACTTTAAGTTTTCATTTTCTTGAATTTTGATTCGTCAATGCCAGTATTTACAGGGAACTTGAAATATATGGTGTTTGAGATAAGCACGCGATGCAACTCCTCTCACGATAGACTATCTAATTTTTTAAAAAAATAATTTTTATTTATAATTAATTTTTTATTATTTTAAATAGTTGATGATATAATATCTTAACAAAAAAAATAAATTATCAAGAAATAATATAATGTAATATATTCTATTTAAAAAAATATTGTCATAAACTTTTGGATGCTTCAAATTTTAAACAAAAAGTAATTTTGTTGAGAGAAATTTAAATCATTTTATAATGTTTATATTTTGTTCGGAAAATGCATATAATTGATTATTATTACAATTTAACTTTCCTATTTCTTTTTCTACTCTGATTGCCTAATTTAAATAAATGTTACTTTTACTTAGTCAACAATAAATTTATTATTTAAAAAGTCTACTCTTCAGTAAGAAAACAAGATGAAGATACTCAATTGCGTAGATTATTTTTAAAAAGTCAAACATAACAAATAAACATACAATCATAAATTTAAACTAACAAAAATTCAATTTTTTCCTAACTGATTATAGATATTGACAACTTCGAAGAAGCCAAAGAAAATAAAAAATTAACTTTAGTCAAAATTTTATTCAGATAAATAAGACCTGTCTTAATTATATTACTTTTTTAGGACTTCAAAACAAAAAAAATATAAAAAGAAAGTTGAAAAAGTTGAAATTTATATTTTAAAAAGATAATGATTTAAACAAATAATGAATAACATTATTTTAGTTATATATTTAGATTTAGATATAACCTTTTTGACTTAAAACGCAATAATTATTACTCATCTACTTTTGACCCAAACACCTAACACTAATACAAATATGTTTGTATATATTGAATCAGAGATTATGTATGTTTAATATGAGAATTCAACCCTACTCAACCAAATTTATTAAAAGAAAATAGTTATTTTATAATAATTTAGTTATGTGTTAATTTCAATTTATTTTATTTTAATAAATAAGTTTTAGCAATAATTTTTTTATTTGTACTTAAAAAAAATTATATTAGTCTATTTTTAAAAACATTATTTTAAAAAAATTAACAAAAAAAATTGAAAAATTCAAATTAAAAGATAATATTTGTCAAAAAATAACCCAATTCTATAATGATCAAATGGATTGAATTGGATTAAGTATTAAAAAAATGCAGAAAACTAACTTCTTCTTTTTTTAAATGGAGTTGAGTTATGAGTTTACAAACATGATTCAATACAACTCGTGTATATTTCTATACATTATTTATTGCTGGAAGAAAAAACTAACATTATGGAAAGTCTTGAGTATAAATAATGTAATTATTTCTCTCATTATAGTTTATCCAATGTCAAACTGAACTTTTAACCTAAACTTAATAATGGGTCCAAATTTCTAACCAATTAAACAAAAGTCTTATAAAATAAATAAAAGTGCATCATTTTCAAAAAGTAATTGAATTTGAGGCACATGATAATTTTTTGGAGCCAATCAAATTCTTTTAATTAAATCTTAGATCCATAACTTATAATTAAATGTGGTACTAGCTCACACGTACTTGCATTTCCGCACGTGACACCACTTTATCATTTAAATTACTAACTTTTAAATGATGGTCATATTAAGTTATTTATAATCCAAATATTGTTAGGTAGCTTAAATTATTCAATTGGTCATTCATCTATTTGGAATTCATCAAATAAGTTCGTCAACTAAAAATTCTTTTACTTTAATCTTCAATCATACATTTTTTAAATTGATTATATAGGATTTTACTTTTTTTAAAATAATGAATTGTCATTTTTTTGTGGTTAAAGTTCTTACAAATTCAGGATAATATATATATATATATATATATATATATATATATATATATATATATATATATAAAAATTTATATAATAAATATAAATATTTATTAAATAATATTTTTTATTTTTATTTATTAAAATTTTAAATAAATTAATAAATATATATATATATATATATATATATATATATATATATATATATATATATATATAAACTTTCAGAATAAGTATAAAGGTTCATTAAATAGGCTTTCCATATGATGATGCATCTGAAAACATAATAGGAGGATTGAAATATAAGATGTATATTTGCATATGTGTAAAAAGATTGAAATATCTCAAATACATATTACATTTTATTAATTCTTCATTGTTAATGAAAAATAAGTCGCAATAAACGAGATTAAGATAAGTTTTGATAGATATTTTATTAGGATATGTGTTGATGATTTTTCAAGTTAAATTGATATACATCTCACTTGACTTAATTTTTACAATTTTACATTAAATTATGACTATTTTATATTTTCACCATTCTTATTTTTATTTATTGTTTTTTTATTATTAAAATTTTACCATATTTTACTCAATACTCCCTTAGAGTTAATTAAGAGTTAAATATATTATTGACAGTTATATATAGAAGTGAGTGAATAGAGCTGTCAAAACGATAATCCGGTCTGATCCGGCTCAACTCATCAAGGATTGATCACTTAGTGATCCAACCCAACACGGTTCATCACGGGTTGGTGAGTTAAACGGATTGGCTCACGGGCTCACTTAATTAAAAAAAAACACAATTTTTTATTTTTATTTTTGAGTCAAAACTAAATTATAATTCTAACTAAAATCTAAATAAATTTTAATACAATACAAATAGAAACCAAAATCACAAAAATAAAAATTATTTATGTGTTGACTAAAAAAAACAACCAAACATATATATATATATATATATATATAAATATATATATATATATATATATATATATAT
>Ga0099822_1004733_pt1 | contig 17750 bp, 10 predicted proteins | sample CowpeawhiteBW_FD_76839 | JGI IMG/M metagenome (GOLD analysis project Ga0099822, IMG submission 76839) | Root nodule microbial communities of legume samples collected from California USA - Cow pea white BW | ecosystem: Host-associated > Plants > Roots > Nodule | place: USA: California | collected...
ATATATATATATATATATATATATATATATATATATATATATATATATATATATATATATGGTAATGAAGTTAAAAAGTTTATACAATTTTAAAATAACAAAATAATAAAATTATACACTATGACAATTCAATAAAATAATTTTTGACAAAATAATAATCATATCACTCACTCAACAATCACATACTAAATTAACAGAAAAAAATTAATATTTAATTAAAAATAATTTTAATTTATTAAATACTCAATCCATTATAAAAATTTATTAAAAATTTGATTGAAAGTTCATACATTTATAAAAATCTATAATACAATTAAATCCATAATTAAAATCTAAAAATTTGAATATATGATTTAACAAATACCTTTTAACATCAAATATGTTAGTGAAACCTTCGATCTAATCTCTTTCCAAATTTCAATCCTAAGATGTTTGACAAATAAGAATGTAATAAAGGAAGGTACTCTTTATGGTTAATGAATATAAATTTAGAATAATTAACCAACAAAAAAAAGGTATTTTTGACTATCATGTACTAACTAGGGTATTTTGAAGAGGTTTTAGTAAAAGTATGTTTTAGAAAGAAAAATATCTTTCTATACATTACTTGCAATATCTTTCATTCTAACTAAAATTTTAATATTTTTTCTAAAAAAATTTTTGAAAAAAAAAAAAATCTCACAACAGAAATCAGTTATTATAACGTAGAGTTTGAGTTTGGAATCAGTTATTATAATATGAAATAGGGTTTAAAGTTGAAAATATTAATTTTGAATAATACTTTCTATATATTCCCACATGATAAATTAAATATTGACTTTTTTTAAATATGTGAATATTTTGACTTAATTTTATGACCTGCATTTAATTTTATTTAAAAATAATATTAATTTTGAACTATATTTTTAAAATATTTCATTGACTTTTTTTTAATCCTGTAAATCAGGTTGACTTAATTTTATAAACTTACATTTAATTTTACTTAAATAAAATATTAATTTTGAACAATCTTTTTAAAATATTCCATCATGATAAATTAAATATTGACTTTTTTAAATTTTGGAATCATTTTTACTTAATTTTGTGGGGTTGAATTTAATTTTACTTAAATAATAGGTAATTCCAGTAAAACAAGTTAATACAGCCTGATTCAAAACAATATAGAGTTAGACCAATTCAACAAACTGTTTAAAGATACTTGAAATTAAACTAGTTTAATTTTTTTAGCCATTAAAATAGTACCAATAGTATTTATTTTATTTTATTTTTTTAATGAAACACACTTAAAACTAACTCATGGCGGCTAATGCCTAATGAAAAATCTATTATTCTCCCTTCTCTAACCTACTTGAGGTACACCTTGTCTTCTAGGACTTTTCTTCTTGATTTCTAAAATTTTTATTCCCATTTTCTTTTTAATAATTAATTTAAATAAATTATTATTTTCGCAACATATATCGGATTTAATAAGCAAAAATAAATAAATAATAATAAATTTCTGTTAATAAATAATATAATTAAAAAAATTGAAATAATCACCCAGTTCATTATATAATAGTGATGTTTATTCAGAAATAAAGTGATACTGATTGTTGTTAGTGTTCCCTATATTGGTGGCTAAGAATCCTCCACAAAATCGAAGGCGGAAATGAGAATAAAAAGGACCAAAACAAACAAGGAGATCGTATTTTTTGTTTGAGCTGGAAGCAAGTGAAGCCGGTTTGGTCATCAGATTCAATCGCACTTTTAAATATTTTAAAGTGATTTTATTTCAAAATCTTTTCTTTCATTCTTCTTTTGTTCTTTTCAGTATGCATGTTTAAATTCTTGTTGTAACGTGTGTTTGTTGTGTGTTCTGTAAAGGTTGCGTATTCATTTTAGTGACGTGTTATTGAGTATGCATATCGAACTGGGTGTGAAGATTCAGACGTTGTGAAGCTTGATTTTGGTTCGCCAGTAATTCTGACTTGTTATTTGTAATTGTAAGTAACATTTCCATGTCTTTGATGCTTTTTTTTATATGCTTTAGGCCTTGAAATCGTTAGTCTCTGTTTGCCTTTTAGCATTTCTATTACCAGTAAAAGGAAGAGAGATTACTGTGTTGCATGTTGGATTAAGACCATGTGCCTGATTAAAGTGGCTCTTTTTGAACTGAACTTGTTTTGATTTTCATGGTTTTGTTTTGGGTATGATTAAAGTGACCCTATTTAATGGTTGATTGGTTTAGTTTGCGTTCACTGAGCACGGTCTTTCCCATAGCCGAAAGAGATGGTTGCCTTTGGAAAGAAGTTGAAAGACAGACAAATTGAAGAATGGCAAGGGTATGTTATGTTGGGGGTTATGAACTGCTGAATTGAATTTCTGCCCTGCGTCAATGGTACTTCATGTTCATAAGTTTGATTTTTTGTTTCAGATATTACATAAACTACAAACTCATGAAGAAACGAGTCAGGCAGTATGCCCAACAAATTCAGCTTGGAACTCAAGATCGGCGGCATGTACTCAAGGATTTCTCACGAATGCTTGATAATCAGGTCTTTCTGTTTTCTTTGTTGAATGCTTAATTACGCAGTACGGAGTGGAGGTGGATCCTTTTTCATTTCTTTGAATACTGAAATTAGATTCTGGTTATGCTTAAGGAATGAATGAGATTATTGTTTAGAATGAATCACAACTTTTATCAAACAATGTTTTTGTGTTATGTTTTTTGGGAATCTTAGATGTTACACATTTGTTTCAATCACTTCCTTTTGTTGCTGTTCAGATTGAGAAGATAGTCCTTTTCCTGTTGGAGCAACAAGGGCTCTTGGCAAGCCGGATAACAAAGCTTGGCGAGCAGCGCGATGCTCTTCAGGAGGAGCCTGAAATAAACAAAATAGTTGAATTACGAGAAGCTTATAGATCATTGGGACAAGATCTATTAAAGCTTCTCTTTTTTGTCGAGATCAATGCTGTTGGTTTGCGAAAGATATTGAAGAAGTTTGATAAACGCTTTGGCTATAGATTCACGGATTACTATGTCAAAACTCGTGCAAATCATCCTTACTCTCAGCTGCAACAAGTGTTTAAGCATGTGGTAATGTATTTTGTTCAAGCATGACTTTTACTGAATTAAATATACGATAAATGAATTCCTGGTATCTTATGATAAAGATTAAGGGATTTCTCCCCTCAATGCTGTGCCTAACTTGCAGAACATCAAGGGTCTTCATCTCTCAATGCCCAAAGATCTAAATTCTTTCACGAATACCTTAATTCTCTAATTATCCACGCCCCTAACTAACCAACTAATTCATGGCTAACTACTAATGTGGCTTACCCGAAATGAATATTGATTGGCTGATATGGAATTTGTAGGGATTGGGAGCTGTTGTGGGAGCCTTGTCCCGCAATCTTCATGAACTTCAAGATCGTCAGGGCAGCTACTTATCAATTTATGATCAGCCTACCCTTCCCCTCCAGGTCACTTTTTGATTCACTTTACTCCACTTATGCCTATTTTGTTTATGTTTTCTTTCTTAATGTTCGCAGCATGCTGCTAGTTAGGTAGCACTGTAGTAGGTCATGGTTTGTGGAGATTTTTCATATTATATACTTGCTCTTGTATGCAGGATCCAGTAGTTGATTCAATAAATGCAGCCGTTGATAGGTTAACTAACTCAACAAACTTCCTTAGCTTTTTGGGGCAGCATGCGCTCATTATGCAAGAAGAGCTTCCTAGCCCTACTGAGGAACATGTTGATGATCAACGATACAATTTTATGTCTCTTCTCCTGAACTTGGCAAACACATTTTTATATATGGTCAATACATATATTATTGTCCCTACAGCAGATGATTACTCCATGAGCCTTGGGGCTGCGCCAACAGTTTGTGGTATTGTGATTGGGGCAATGGCTGTTGCACAAGTGTTTTCATCAGTGTATTTTAGTGCATGGTCAAACAAGTCATACTTTAGGCCTCTAGTATTCAGTAGCATAGTTCTTTTTCTTGGAAATGTCATGTATGCATTGGCATATGACGCTCGTTCAATATGGATTCTCTTAATTGGTCGCCTTTTATGTGGGTAAGAAATCTTTCATTTCTTATCCTCCTGCCATTACTTGATGACCATAATTTATTTTATTGTGCATTAACTTTAGATAAGATAAAATCTTTCACTTAGTCTTAGTACTAGTCTTACTACCATTTTCAGCTATTCAGAATAAGAGACCTTGTGAATTGGCTGTATGGAAAAGCTAATATTGGAATTAAAAGAGGTTATAAAATAGATTTTAAAATAGGAATCTTAGTATACCATTATTTTCATGTTATGCACAAATTATGAATAAGTATATATACGGATTACCATCATGTTGAGGCTATTATGTAACGCTGGACTGTTATTACAGATTTGGTTCTGCCAGAGCTGTTAACCGGAGATATATTAGTGATTGTGTGCCATTAAAAATCCGCATGCAAGCATCAGCAGGTTTTGTTAGTGCCAGTGCTCTTGGAATGGCTTGTGGTCCTGCATTAGCTGGCATACTGCAAATTAATTTTAAGATTCACAAGCTTACATTTAATCAGAATACCTTGCCTGGCTGGGTTATGGCTGTTGCTTGGCTGGTATATCTGGCATGGTTGTGGATCACTTTTAAGGAACCTTCTCATGCAGCTGAAGAGGATCATACACCACATCAATCAAATGATGGTACTGAACTTATGTTGCACTTGCTACTTATTGTTTAAAACTTTTAAGTATTTGAGTCTTTCAGTTTTTTGCTTAAGTTTTATGAATATCATGAATCTGTTTATCTCACTGATCATTGGTTTAATTCAAGAATCTTATACATAAATGAAAGTAGTCATCATAATCGATTGTATTCCTGTTCATCAAACGTGAGGGGAAAAAGCTGCTCTACAAAATAGTTTGGTTATTGGGACTTTTAGCAGCAACAGTGTGATGGCTGCATGGATCAAATGAGGCCATTATACTATATCAAAAATAGGATTTAGTAAGGACATTTAGATCTGGTCATTTCTAATGGTTTCTCTTATATTTTAATTGGTTTTCCTACTCTACCTATTTACTGAGCTATTTTTTGTCTGATCAACTTTTTTTTATTGATCTTCCATTAACCTGTTCCAACTATCTTTGATGTGGGCTTCTGTTTCAATGGGTGCTATCAATGATGTTGGGAACCAATAATTGAAAAGAGAAAGAAAAGAAAGGTTTTTATTGAATAGATGTCCTTCAAGGGCTTCCCCTTCACAAAGAGCTAAGGCTCAATCTACAAAATTCACCTCCTTTCCCCTCTCCTCTCCTTCTTTCCTATTTATATCTAACTAACACTTCAAGTAACTGACTCATTGATATTCTAACTATCTTAACTTATTTTCTCTTCTGTATGTATCCTAACAATACACTCCTCCAAAAATTATCTTGTGGCTCATCTTCATCACCATGATCTTTATCTACCCATCCTGAAAGCATTGTCATACTGTCCTATCATAGGGAGGGAACCCACTTGCTACCGCATGCAAATGCAAATTCAGGTTCGGAGGCTTGGGTGGTGGTGGTAATGAGAGTAGTTTTTGTATAAAAGTTTCTGAACCCAGGAAGTTGAAATTCCAAGCTTCCAATGTCATTGATGTTCCAACCATCAATAAGATGTATATCTTGATTGGAATTTGTGGTGAATTTTGATTTGTGCCACTTCGGTTAAAATACATGTTATGTGATGCTAAATTGCTTTGTGTTTTGATCATATTGTACACTATACACATCAGAACTACTAAGCAAGTCATATTGAGGAAACTGGCCTTAAAATCTTAAAAGGGCTTTAACGATTAATCTCTATATTGGCATATTTCTTTGGAATGCTATATCTAGCCAATAGTGGAATAGCAGGTTATATTTCTGTCCTCGATGGCCTATCTATCATTGCATCAACCATATTTATGAAAACAATGTGATTGCATTATCACTTTACCTTATGTCGTAGTTATATGTAGTATATTATTTGTGACAAATTTTATCATTCTGATGAGCCTCAATACAAGCAAGTAATAATGGTGCTTTTTCGTCTGCCCAGAAGTAAACAGTACACTTGAAAAAGGCCTAAAGCAACCATTGCTGATTAGTTCAGAGACTAAGGTAGATGAAGACGCTGACCAAGATTGTGATGATAGTGAAGAAGCTCCAGAGGAATCTCGCCAGCCAGTCAATTCAATTGTAGCAGCATATAGACTCCTTACACCTTCAGTAAAGGTTTGTGGGAAACCTCTCCCTTCACAACAATTTTATTGGATTCCTATTGATAAAATATGATATAGTTTGATGTATAAACTTAAGTTATTGATAATGTTAAGACGAACACTTATTTATAAAATAATTACAAATGGGACATTAAAGGAATTAAACTGCTCATTGCATTTTATTATACTAGCTAGTTTCTGTTTACTAACTAAGAAACAGGAGCATACTTATATGTGCCACTTGAACCTAAGAGATGATTCACTTTTGAAGTTTCTTAGAACTTGGGTTCGAAATAATCTCAGTTCCATAAAATTACCTTATAAGACGAGGTTGTCATCTCATTTATATATTATTTTAGTCATATTACTGGTTGATATGAAATTAAACCGCCACCCTTGAAGTTGTAATATAGTCAATCTCCGAAGAGGCTGCAACTTAGGCAGGCTAGAGGTTATTGCAATTAAGGTGTCTTTTTAACACTTCCCCTCACACCCAAGACTTCTAGCCTCGAGCGTGACAAATGCATGTGGCCCAACAATGAATCTATGATAGATTTTGATGCCATCCTAGAATTTAGGGGAGTTTATTTCAATCCGCAAAACTGGCTTGGAAAGTGATTTTTGCTGCTGCACTTAACTAGAAGTAAAATACTAAAAATAATTCCTTAGCATTTTTGAATCACCACATAAGGTTGAGCTAATTTTGTAGAATGGACACTTTCTTCTCTCATGTCTTCAAGCATTTCTTGAGAGGATTTGAACATCAAGCATTTCTTGAGATGATTCTTACAGTGGAAGATGATGGTTTGATAAAAATACTGGGAATTTAAATGATTTATCTGACCAAATTTTTGAAACATCTGCAGGTTCAATTATTGATATATTTCATGCTCAAATATGTTATGGAGATTTTGCTATCGGAATCCAGTGTTGTTACAACATATTACTTCAACTGGTCTACAAGCACAGTTGCAGTTTTTCTTGCTTGCCTTGGCTTGACAGTTCTTCCTGTAAATATTGTTGTCGGAAGCTATATAAGCAACATGTTTCAGGACAGGTAATGTCTAATAAAACTCAATACTTAATTTGATTATCATCCATAATCATGTTAACACTTTAGTTTGATTTGCCAAAACATACAGGATAACCCTTGTTAATATTTAATACAATGAAAAGGAAAACAATTCCTAGAGATTTAGATCCTCACTCTTAGTCTGTTACGAGAACCATTTAGAGACTAAGAGTTGTTAAAATATTTTCCGCTTGTATCTGAAAGATTATTTATTCTTAATCTGTTTTTAGGCAAATTCTGTTGGCATCAGAAATTATGGTTCTCATAGGTGTTGTACTGAGTTTCCAAGCCATCATTCCATATTCTGAGCCACAATACATCTGTTCGGGTCTCCTTTTATTTGTTTCTGCAGAAGTACTTGAAGGTAAGATCTTATCTTCCTTTACTAATTGTAATCATGGATAGGATTGTATTGTAAATGCGAAGTAAGAAATTTGTTAAGATGCCCTACATTTATAATCATGGGTAGGATTGTATTGTAAATGCAAAGGAAGAAATTTGTTAAGATTCCTACACTCGTAAGGAATATGACCATAATGAAGTTAGGCAATAATGTTTTGTCCCATTATGTGAAACCATGAAATTTCAGTATTAAAAACTCAAACATTTCTGACCTTTTAGCATCAGGAGCAGTATTATACTATTTGTGTAGGGGCAAAAAATAAAAATAAAAAAGAGGAATGTGTTTGCTTTTTCATCATGATCTTTGTTCTATTCAATTTCTGAACGTGGTTGATGTTATATGGTTATAATTATCTAAATTAGATTTCTAAATCACACATTTTCTTTATCTGGCTGTCATATATTCCCCATTTCATTCTTTATTATTTTCTTTAGGCTTTATATCGCTTCTTTTGATGGATTCCACCATTTTTGTTGTTTTGAAAATTTAATGACAAGAGTCAATTGTAATTCTCATGAAATAAGCTTTGTAAGGCTCATTTGTTCGCATCTGCATTTGTTCAACTAAGATACCAAGCTTCATGAAAATACTAATGGCTTCATTATAACTGCATAACCCATGATCAGATGGTCATTTAGTCATAAAATCTAAACTATTGATGCAAGTGGGATAAGTACACAACTTTATAACTTCCAGCGACAAAAAATATCATAAGGGTTTTGGTAGTTACTGATGTAATGCTTATATTTTTTGTTTTCCTCTCTATAGTTGTTGATCTGTATAACCTTTAACATTCATCCATTCCAGGTGTCAACTTGTCACTGCTTTCGCGAGTAATGTCATCAAGACTTTCTCGTGGAACCTATAATGGTGGACTTTTGTCTACAGAGGCTGGAACACTTGCTAGGGTGGTTGCTGATGCAACTATTACCTTAGCAGGGTATGTGCGTCAGAGTTTGCTCCTTAATGTGACCCTCATTCCTTCACTCTTCATCTGCATAACTTCCATCCTTGCAACCTGCTTTACCTACAATTCTTTATATTGAGTTCTGTCTCTGATGCTGATATTGAGATGAAAAGAGGAGAATGTTCTTCAGCAAAACCTCAGCCTCCTCACCAATTGGCCCTGCATTCTTTCCCACATTCAATATTTTTTATCAATAAAGTCTTCAGTGGCTCCATAAAGTTGGAAAAGTAGCTAAGGCTCATTTTCTGTAGATTGTTCAGATGTGTATTCTTCTTAGTATGGATTTCTGTGTTGTCATCTTATCATTTTGCTGTAGAGATGAATTGCTTTGTTGTCTTTTGATAATAGATCTCTGAATGGTAGAAATGAAATGAAATGCTTGTTATTATCTCTTGGCATGCCTTTTGTTTTCACTTGGTATATGATGAGTAGTAACATGAATGATTTGAGTTATTTATATGAATTACTGGATCAAGTTAGATTTATTTATAAATATTGGTTAAGATAATATTTTTATTTGATTATACAAAAGGATTATGCTTAGGACCCTTCTTTACAAGAAATTCTAGAAGATAAATATAGAAAGGCATCATTATTCTCTCTATTAATTTGTTTTGTCGATTATTAGTTCCAATAAAAGAATACTCTTTCTTAGTCATTTTAATGGAAATTTTCGTTCTGATAAATTTTATCTATTCACAAAATGAACTTAAGATTTTACCTAATAAATTATAATTTTACTCGAACTAATTAATCATCGATTATTCTTTATCGCTTATGCTTGTGCAAGTGGTAAAGTAGTGCAGGAAATTGCTTTGAGCTCAACTTTTAGTCTACCGAGTAAAATTTTTATTGTATAAAATTTAACAAGTGTTGTTGAGCAATTTTTGTATACAAAATGAACATTTTCAGAAGGTAATTTTAATGTGATTGATTTTTCCTCTTTCTTATTTAATTTTCTTTCTAGTTAATTGTCCTTCCTTTTGAAATGTGATTTTATGTTATGTAAGACCGTGTACTTGTTCTAATTAGTGCACCTGCTCTAACTAATTATCTATTCTTTACAAGTTTGATTTTATGTTATGTATAACTGTATCTAAGGACATATCGGTTGAAGTAAATTCTTTTTTTTTTTACTAATGAAAACTTCTTCTCAAATTGTACAAACCTTTTATAAAATATGCGGTTGCATGATATCTATACAGAAAGATCTTATATATATATATATATATATATATATATATATATATATATATATATATCACACGAGTGGATATATAGAAATCTCAATCTGTCGTTCATGTTATGATTTTTTACATCCTTGACTTTCTCGTTCTTTTATCTGACTTATGTTATTCATGTAACATTCAAATTGAATAACTCTATGAACACCGCAAGGAAACAAATATTTATAAACATTTGAATGTTTAATAAGTTAGATTACAATATTTTAATATTAAATATTTCAATTTATTTTAAACTATTGGTCTTAACAAAGAAATTAATATTTTAATAAAAATATTAATTTATAAAAACAATAAATTAATTATTCAAAATATATATATATATATATATATATATATATATATATAATAAATGCTTCTACCATTTATGTTTTCTTTATGGTGGTAAAGAATAAATGATAGATTCCTTCGTCAACAAAAGTGTTAACTTAAGAAATATATCTATTGGTGTCCTAATATAATATCATTTTTTAAAATTGACATTGATTGGGTGAAGTAACTTAAGTAAAAAAAAATAAAAAATTCACGGTACTAGAGATGACAATAGTCAGATACGGATAATATTTATCTATTATTCGATTCACAACAAAAAAAAAATTATTTATTATTTTTTCTTTTATTCGTTGGATACTCATTTAAAAATAAACGTAGATTTTAAAAATTCTGCAAATATATGTGAATATTCATAAATATTTTTAAAAAAGATATTTTATAACTTTTTAAAATAAAATATAAATTAAATTAGATACAAATTAAATTAAAATTTTAATTAAGTTTAACTTAATAACATAAATTAAATTTTAATTTTAATTAAATTTAACTTAATAAAATATAAATTAAATTTTAATTTTAATTTTTTGCGAGTAATAAGTACTCGTATGCATACAAATAATGTAATACTACACCTGATCTATTTATAAACAAGTATGAAAATATCCGCTATCCGCATGTACCAACTATTTGCCATTGATTTTATCCATAGATATTCTCAAGTATGGGTAAAAGATGTGTAATAAGATGTCTTGGCATACCTTTACTACCATAAAAAAATATTATATCTTATTAACTATTTTTTTCACCTTTTTTCTTTATCCTTTTCACATTACTATTCTATTTATGATGAAAAAAAAAATTCTTAAAAACTCTTTCATGAATACATTCGCAATCGTAATTAACACTACAAACACGATTACACTTATGGATACGACCCCAACCATGAATGAATATATGAATCACACATTTATCTTAAGCAATGGATTATACTAATTGGGGTTGGGGCTCATGATTTTTATCAGGCCATTACTTATTGCACCCCTGTAGTATATATGAAAGTTCATATTTTGTTCTTAAAAAAAAATAATATTTTTAGATTGTGTAATCTATTACATAAAAAACTTTAAAATTGTACAATTTAAAATTCATTTTTTATTATTAGGTAATCTGAGTGTTTTTCAACTTTCAGATTATATAATCTGAAAAAAGTAATAATAAAAGAAATTCTAAATTCTACAATCCAAAGCGATATTTTTATTTCTAAATTATGTAATCTATTGTGATCCATAAGTTGTTTCCGGATCACACATTAAAAAACAAAATTGTGAAATGGGAAACTTATAGCACTTTCTTCCTTCATTCTATTCTATCCATCACTAACAATGGTGATGACAATCATAATGGATTATGAGGTAAGAGGGTAGTTTGGTCTTTTGACCACCCACATGGGTGCACATGAAAATTATGGGAATGTAGAAACAAATAACCTTTTTATAAACTTTCAACCATTATTGGATCTTAGGCCTATGTGCCCAATCGTGCCAATCTCATATCAAGTTTGTAGGGCTTCTTCTTCCATCTCCAACCATTTTTTTACCACCCCAAAATTTTAAAAATATCCAATGCTCTAAACAGAATTTCAAATCTGGTCAATCTCACTTTTCAATTTTTATTTATTTATGTATTATATATATATATATATATATATATATTTATTTATTTTTTTAATTATATTCTTATATAAGATATTAAAAAACTAAAATTAAATAAAATTAAAACATCACAATTCTATTTATTTTATTAATACTTTAAATAAAAACAAAATTAATATATATATATTTCCAAATTCTATTCTATCCATAAATTGTTAATTAATAAAAAATAACCGTTAATTAATAAAAAAATGTTAGAATAGTTTTATAGAAAATAAATAAATAATTATATTATAAAGTATAAATTAGGAATAATTAATGTTTGGCACAAAGAGGAAATATCTTTATATATAATTATAGATTATTATTATTATTATTTTTAATAATATTATTATTATTTTTATTATTATTACTGTATTATTTTCATTAGTATTGTTATTCTTATTCTTATTTTATTATTATTTTTTTTTTATTTTTATTAAGAAAATGCAACAAGGAAGAATGATTTGGGTTAATGACTCACAATCACCATAAATCTTTTCATTTTAGAGAGATGACAGGGAGTCTTCTTTTAAAGGCATCATTGGAAATTTACTAAAATTTCTAAAAGCAAAAACACATGTCATTCTCTCATTCATCCTTACTAGGAAACACACTCTTAAATGTGTTTGGATTGAAGAAAATATTTGAGGAAGAGTGAATAGATGAATTTGAGGGAGAGTGAGCATATGAGGTTGAGAGGATGGAGATATGATTATGGTGTTGTTTTAATTAAGGGAGAGATTATGTGATTTGAGATGACAATTTGTGTATAATGTGTATGTATGATAAAGTAAAAAAATATTTTAATACATAAAATTAGATGATTACCATTTTACTCTTGATAACAAATTTGACATAAATTTAAAACTAATTAGTGAAAATGATATTAAAATTAACTTGAATTTGTTATTTATTAATTAAATCCAATTAAATCATAATAAAACATGACAATGATAATATTATTATAAATATTTTTTATTATTATTGTTATTATTATGGTTATAGTTATAATGAATGATTAATTTTTTTTGGATTTTGATTTATTAATGTTAATTATAATAATTATTATTAATATTTAGATCTTATATCTATCTAAACAACTACCAACACCAACCAAAGACCAACGACCACCACACCCAATTTCCAATGATCTCATATACCTTATATCATCTAGAAGCACGTTTCAAGGTTTATAAAACATACAAGATAGTTTATCCAATAATCAAACAAAAAGCAATGGGTAATTTTCACTTCAAATCTCCTCAATTTGCAAGGATGTTGAAGACATGAGCGATTGAAAGAAAAAAAGAAGTTGAAGATGAATACATGGGTGATTCTGGAAATGAATTTTAGTAGGGAAGATAAAGAAGAAACGGAGAAGGGGAAGGGAACCGATTCTATAATCAGTACTAGTGGGAAAATGTTTTAAGATTTTTTACTTTTACTTTTGTTTTTATTGTTATATCGTGTTATTGTTATATTGTCATATAGTTATATCATCTTATTGTTATATCGTCATATTGTCATATCGTTATATCGTCATATTGTTATATCGTCATATCATATATTATCTTATCGTGTTATTGTTCGTCATATTGTTATATTATTTTATCGTCATATCGTCATATTATTATATCTTTATATCGTTGTATTATTATAATATTGTTATATATCATTATATCATCATATTGTTATATCTTTATATCGTTATATCGTTATTTTATCTTATCGTTATATCATTATATCGTCATATTGTTATATTATCATATCGTCACATCGTCATATTTATAGAATTTTAAAATTATTAAATTCAAAAAATTCAAAATTATTAAATTATTAAATTATAAAATCATAAATTTTAAATTTTGAAAAAATAAAAAATAATAAAATTATGTGTGGTGACAATCGAGTAAGGTGACATGATAAGATAATAACCACATCAACCACTCAACAATCACATCACTAAGTTAGTAAAAGAAGTTAATAGCGGGGATTCAATTGAAAAATATAAATTTATTGAATACTCAATAGACTATAAAAATTTTAGGGACTCAATTAAAAGTTTCTAAATTTATTAGAAATTTAAAACATAATCAATAAAGAATTTTGTGAAGAAAAAATAATAAAATTGGTTACGGAAGTCTGAATTTCCCTTTGCATTTGCAGTGTTTTGTTTTTAGGAGGTATTCAAGTATCTTGGTGCAAAATATTGAAATACTGTGAAATGAAAAAAAAATGTTTATTTGGAGGAGTTTCTTTCTCATCAGAGTTTATCTTACTACACTAATACATAAACTTCGTCTCAAAATCAAGGATATTTGTATTTGGAAGTCATTAGTAATGATTGAAATTTGCATAAAAAGATTTTAAATTTTCATTTAATATAAGCCACACAAAAGAGTTAGACTATTTTCTCTTAAATAGTGTGCTTACTTATGACCACAACTTAATTTCTGAGTTGTTATGATTTACCACTGATTTTTTATTATAAGAAGTAAATAAATTTCTTCGATATATTTTTTATTTGTGGCGTTGAATACCGGACATGAAAATGGAGACTTTTTTTTTTTTTAATCTTTATAAGGATATTGAAACTTGTGGAGAGTATACAAATATCTCAGTAAAGTGGAAAACGATGTAGTCTTCCACTCCTCAAAATGCATGTCACAAGAAAATGATCATTATGTCTTCATATTTAAATGGTACTAGTTTTTTCTTGGTGAATATTATGTAAATATTTAGATGTCTTCAACTTTTTTTTCTTGGTAGATATTACATGGAGAAGGTTCTATCTTTTTCTTGATAAATGAGTCCAAATTTAATTAAAATGTTATTGATTGGTATATCTTGTGTGTTAAAAATTTATATAATATAATATCTTTAATTTTTGGTATTATTCAATTATAATATTATTATTTTTTTAATATTTTATATATTATTTAAATTTTTTTGTATTAGATAAAATAGTTACTTTGTTTCTTGAAACTATGGACTTAAATTAAATTTGTATTTATAAAAAAACTAATTCTCTTAGAAAATATGGATTTGGAAATCCAATTCAAATTACTTTTATATAGAGAAAAAATGAATTCAAATTTAAAATCCTATCTAAAAATTTGAATTTGGATTTATAAAAATCCAAATATTATTAGATTTACATTTTTAAAAATTCAAATTATTTCCATAAAAGATATGGATTTGAATTTAAAACTAAATTTAAAAGTTTGGATTTGAATTAAATTTTCTAAAATTGAATTCATGATCAATGACTGTCCTTGTCCACTTAATATTAGGTTCCGCGCTGTGCCAACTTAAGAGCTTCTGTCCATGGATGATTACATCCATGACTAAAACATGTTGGGTCTCTTTTTTCCAATTGCATTTTTAGCCTCGTCTTCTCTTGTGTACCTGCACCATTGCTTTTGCTTTTTAGCAACACCATTAGTATATATATTGTTCCAACAAGATTAGGAATTGTAAAAATATATCTCACAGATAAAATTTGTGATGGATAATTGATATATGTGGGTGTCTATTACATGTGGATAGCGAATAATAGATAATTTGATACCGATTTATAAACGGGTCAGGTATGAGTATCATACCACCTGTTTCCGCGAGTATTTGTTATTTACAAAAAATTAAAATTAAAATTTAATATATATTGTATTAAGTTAAATTTAATTTAAATTTTAATCGGTTAAATTTAATTAAAATTAAATTTTATTTTATATTTTTTGTAATTTTATTTTAAAAATTTGTAAAATATCTTTTCATAAACATCCATGGTTATCCACAGATAAATTCGAATTTTAAAAAAATTGCGGGTATTTTTTAAATGGATATTTAGTCGATAATGGGGTTGGTAACATGTTGGATTTTTTTATAGTGAGTTGGGTATCAGATAGACATTATTTGTGTCCGACCCGACCTGTTGTCATCCCTTCCTATACAAGATCGAAAATACCTTACCAAGACTCCACCAGAAGCTCTTCAGAGCACTTGTCAACCTTCAAACCGAGATGTTCCTAGATCCAGGTATTAGTCCAAACCGAGAGGGAGTGTGCTTGCAGAAAAAACACTTTGATATTTAAGTGAGGAGTGTGTGTCAACGAGTAATAAATGTTGTAATAATAAACATAATTAATTTACCTCATGAACAACATTATTTATGTTATGTTTATAGACTTTTACCTTATTGAGCCTAATCTACATGGATAATCACCTTGATTAATTTGTTTAATTTTATACCCAATATGCTTTAACTATTAGCTTTAGTTAATCATAATTTACCTCCACTTTCGTAATGTCTTGGCCCATACAGTAAATTGTTGAAAATATAAGCTGAGATGGTTTCGGGTTGAGTATAAGCTGAGATGGTTTCAGGTTGAGTACTCAAAATGATCTCTGATATGTATAATATATATAATAGTTTTTCTAAATTTGACTAAATTTTATATATTTAGTCATCAAATTTTATACATCTATGGAAAAAATAACTTGAACATTTCAAAGTACGTTAAAAATGTATCATACGAGAATATATATATATATATATATATATATATATATATATAAAATAAATATAACATCAATTTTATTTAGAAGTACTATTACGATATGTAATGGTTTTTCCTTTCGTACTAATTACAGTAAATATTTATTTAAGTTCATATTTTGATCTTGAGAATTTAATGCAGACTTAATTGGGATGTGAACTTATAAAATTTTAAGAGTCATATTATAATATATAATATTAAGAGTCATATCACACTATGACATATTATGAGTGTCAAAAATTTGTAGGCATTGTAAAAATATGAGAGATGTATGATAGATATAGAAGATAGGTTACCGTAGAAATTTGTTATTTTATTTTACTCATATACTTTCACTCTCTCTCTCTATATCTATCTCTCTCTCTCTCTCTATATATATATATATATATATGTATGTATGTATAAAACTAAAAGTAACAGAATATAAAAGTCAAAAGATTATTGATCCAAAAATTATTCATTTTCAAATAAGAATTTAAATGGAATGCAGATTTAAATGAGTACGGACTTGACTGAATGTTTACTGTAGTCACAACTTATCACATGAAAAAATAAGTTAACTTCAAAGAATTTATTACAACAACATCTCTCATTATAATTATCACATAAAACTTATTTCATTCATGATCAAATCAAACCAAATCTATTTTATACATTTCAAAGCATTTTGGTCTACACACAAATCTCATATCCAATCAATAAAAAATAACAACTAAGTTCTATCTTGGAAGAATTGTAAGTATATGTCGTACCAAAAATTAACATGTAGCCCTTTTCTAAGAATTTTAATGTATAAAAAAACCTCAATTCCATAAGTTAAGAACGTTCGTTAAACAAAAAATTGTACAACACTTTCAATTATGAGGTTCACGTTACGAATTTATTGTATTGCCTTACTCTTCTAGACCATTAGACGATTTGATACACAATGTTTATCTTTAATAAGTTGTTATTAAATGGTTGTTACATTAGGTAGTTTAAGATTTTATGGTATTTTTCTATAGAGTTAAGTTGCTACCAACCTATATAGTGTAGTCTTTCTAACATTTTGAAAGATCAAGAAATTAGATTTTGAAATCTATAATTTGTTCTTTTTTGTTTGAGCATGTCATACTCAAACTCTCTTTGGATCAATGCATTTTGTATATGTCAACAAAAAGTTATATATATATATATATATATATATATATATATATATATATATATATATATATATATATATATATATATTTATATCACAATATATATTTATATTATATATAATTATTTTTTATTTTTTATTTTATTTATTTTTTCAT
>Ga0099822_1004735_pt1 | contig 17748 bp, 14 predicted proteins | sample CowpeawhiteBW_FD_76839 | JGI IMG/M metagenome (GOLD analysis project Ga0099822, IMG submission 76839) | Root nodule microbial communities of legume samples collected from California USA - Cow pea white BW | ecosystem: Host-associated > Plants > Roots > Nodule | place: USA: California | collected...
GAAAATTCTCATTATGAAATTGAGAGGGTAAAATCTATTTGTCAAGATTTGGTAAAAGAGTATGCCATTAAAGTCAAGGGTAAAGAATTGGCTGCTTCATCTCAAAGTTCAAACCTAAATGTAATGGATGTAGGTATTCTTGGAAGAAAAGAAAGTTGGAGGTCAAATTTTGCAAAACATAAGATTGCAAAGAAAAGTGACACACCAAATTTTAAGTCAGAATTAGATCGTTATTTAGAAGAGGCAATACTTCCTGATTCAGATGCACAATTTGATATCTTAACGTGGTGGAAAAGTAATGGGTTAAAATACCAAACCATGCAAATGCTGGCGAGAGACATTCTAGCAATCCCCATCTCAACTATTGCTTCAGAGTCTTCATTCAGTAATGGTTGTCGGATTCTTACCCCACATTGCAGTAGATTACTTCCAGATACTGTGGAGGCATTGATGTGTCTCCAAGATTGGTTATGGACCAACATGGAAGGTAATGAAATTAATATTTTTAATTAAATATTTTAATTAAGTGATATTTAGAAATTTTTAATGAACTTCTTATGTTTTCAGGCTCTCCTGGATTAAAATTGGACAACATGAAACTTTATATAATGTTGCAAGATATGGACATTGATGAAGTTAGTAATTTTTTTAATATTTCATTCAAAAATAAACTACAATATAAATTATTAGTGATTTTTTATTTGTTTATTTTTCAGGAATCAATCGGAAGAAGTGAACTTGTTGATCCAAGCACTAATTAAAGAATTTATATTATGTTGAACGTCATTTTATATTTATTTTTATAATTATTTGGACTTGTATGAACTTTATTTGAACTTTATTTAAAATTTATGACAATGATGTATTTTATTTGAATTTATGATTAAATATTTATTTTTTAAAATATTTTTGTAAATACCCGCGGGTACCCGTGGATACCCGCGGATATGAAAAAAATAGGCGGGTACCCGCATAATGGATACCCGACAGATATGGGTATGGGTACGGGGCTGATATTTATCCAGTGGGTAGGGTACGGGGGAGCTACTACCCGTACCCTACCCGCCTCGTTGACATCCCTATTGATAGTGGATGTTCAAGACACATGACCAGAGATAAATCAAAATTTCAAAGTCTAATCAAGAAAAAGTTAAGGTCATGTTACATATGGTGACAACAACAAAGGCAAGATACTTGGATCAAGAAAAATACAAATTGGTGATGTCTTCAAGATCCAAGATGTATTACTTGTAGAGGGATTAAAGCATAGTCTATTGAGCATAAGTCAACTATGTGACAAAGGACTGAAAGTAACATTTGAATCAAAAGCTAGCAACATTGTCAAAGAACAATCAAATGACAAAGTGTTAAAAGGTATACGACTAAATAATATCTACATTATTAATCTTGACATTGCATCTTCTAGAACTATCTCCTATCTTGTTTCTAAGGCTAAAGATCCTAGGTTATGGCATAGAAGAGCTGCACACATTCACATGCATCATTTGAGTAAACTTATTTAAAAAGAATTAGTGTTTGGTCTCCCAAAATTAAATTTTAAAAAAGATAAAATTTGTGTTGCATGCCAAAAAGGAAAGCAAATTAAAACCTCTTTCAAAAGTAAGAAAATAATTTATACCACAAAACCTCTAGAGGTTTTACATATGGACTTATTTGGACCCTCTAGAACAAAATTTTAGGTGGTAATTATTATGCATTAGTTATTGTAGATGGCTATTCTGGGTTTACTTGGACTTTCTTTTTGCCAACTAAAAGTAATGCCTTCAACTCTTTTAAGAAATTTGCTAAGGCTATCCAAAATGAAAATAATTTTGAAAATAATTTTTTTACGAACTGATCCTGGTGGTGAATTTCAAAATGAGCAATTTGAAAATTTTTGTGAAGAATTAGATATTACACATAACTTTTCTTCTCCAAGAATACCACAACAAAATGGAGTTGTTGAGAGGAAAAATAGGTCACTAGAAGAACTAACTAGAACTATGTTCAATGAAAAGAATCTTCCAAAATTATTTTGGGTCGATGCAGTTTCAACTGCTTGTTATGTGTTAGATAGGATTTTAATTAGACCCATTTTGAAACTCACTCCCTATGAAATTTTCAAAGGTAGAAAACCAAATATTTCTCATTTTAAAGTTTTTGGTTGCAGATGTTATGTTTTAAACAATGGAAAGGATAACCTTGGTAAATTTGATTTAAAAGTAGATGATGCGATATTTTTAGGCTATTTTAAGTAGTAAATCATATAGAGTATTTAATAGGAGAATATTGCTTGTAGAAGAATCTATTCATGTAAAGTTTGATGAGTTTTTAGACCTTGAGGAAAACCCTCTTGAGTCGAGACAAAAATCCATAGATATAGAAGAAGAACAGGTTGTAATAGAAAAAGATCAACCACATGAAGAAAGTGTGGAGGACCTAAGAAGAAGTCTTCAAGATTTGACCATCAATGAACAATAAGTTTTTAAAGATCCACCTAGAGAATGGTGAACACCGAGAGGACTCTCACTAGACAATGTTATTGGAAATGTAGATCAAAAAGTCACAACAAGAAGCAAAATGAATAACTTTTGTATGAATGTAGCCTTTGTTTCACAAGTAGAACCAAAGAGCATTGATGAAGCCTTATAGGATGAATACTAGGCTCAAGCAATGCAAGAAGAACTGAATCAGTTTAAATGAAATGAAGTATGGGATCTAGTACCAAGAAATAATTCAATGCAAGTAATTGGAGCAAAATGGGTGTACAGAAATAAGCTAGATGAACATGGAAACATAACAAAGAATAAGGCATGATTGATAGTAAAAGGATATAGTCAAGAAAAAGGAATTGACTATGATAAAACATATGCCCCAGTTGCAAGATCGAAAGTCATAAGGTTTCCATTAGCTTACACATCTATTATGAAATTCAAACTATATCAAATGGATGTAAAGAGTGCTTTTTTAAATGAATACATCAAAGAAGAGGTCTATGTGTGTCAACCTCCTGGTTTTGAGGACTATAAATATCCAAATCATGTCTAAAAACTAAAGAAAGCATTGTATGAACTGAAACAAGTACCCAGATCATGGTATGAAAAACTAAGCAATTTCCTAGTATGTTGTGAGTACAAACGAGGTAAAGTAGATCCAACTTTATTAAGTAGATCCATATCTTGTCCCTTAGTCACTTGTTAGAGCATCCCATGAGGTCCCTCTAGTGCCCCTTTCTCTAGAGTTGGCCTAACCTCTCTTAGAGCACCACAAACCACCTTCATCCAACCATTAAACACCATAAAACTGAGAGCTCCATCACACATTCCACAAACTTTAGCCTATCCTATCATCAGCATAACACCATCTCTAGCTTTGGCCTAACCTAGCTTGAGAAGGAGGCTATCAAACATCAAACCTCAATCCATTTTCTAGCCATATCAAAGTCGCAGAACATTTTGAATCTTTCAACACCTCAGCTTTAAACCAAGCCATGAATGTACTATTATGCTGCATCAACAACCATTTCTCTTATTGTTTCAGTTTAGTGTCCTTCACAATGGCTTTATGTGCAAATAAGTAAAGGATCACCTCATTTGTCTTGTTTAGCATGTAGAAATGTGCTTTCAACACTTCTTCGCAAGATTCAATTACCACATTTACACCTCGGATGCACTTACTTATAGAACATATGTTCAACCATGATCTAGGTGAAACTCTTATCAGATTTGCTTTTGTCATGTACACTAAACAAAACTCAATACTTTCTTCGGTAATATACCTTTCAATCATTGAAGCTTATACCCTTTGCCACTGAGACAAATATTTTAAAAAAGAGTGTCATTTTTTAAATTAATGGGAACCTATAAGCAGCGGTTCCTAGACAAACAAAGCTTATTCATGTATAGGCTTCACTTTTCTAGAGAACTGAACCCTATACGTTCCCAATAATTTCAAAAATGTCACCACGTTTTCATAGACTTTGCTTTATCGAAACCTGAGGCATATAAGACGAAGTCAAAACGGCTTTTTGCACTCGCGCATACTAAAAACTATTATCATTAGTCAATCCTCTCACATAAAAAGGCCTTTAATTTTTAGAAGTTTTTGCTTTGATGATTTAGTATTAAATTTCTTTGACCTACTCATATCAGGTTTTCTTATAGTTTGAATCTGCTCATCATCCTCTTCGATATTAGAATTTTTCCTCTCATCAAGCATATTAACCCATTTAGATGTTATTTTTAATTCCTCTATAAAAACAAGCCTCCTTAGATGTTTACAGATTAGGAACTGCCATTAAACTACCATGATTTGAATCTAATTATTGTAAATCCTGCAAATTATTCATAATGGGAATGGCATCCTCCACAGAAGGCATACTAGCCAAGGAATCAAATTTCACTAATGCACCACCATATAGATTCTTAAAAAGAGAAAATTCATTCACAACCCAAATATTATCAGGATTAACCTCCACTTGCGAAGGTTGTGACTGAACAACAGGTTGTGCCACAATAATTTGCGCCATAAGCTCCACCACAAGCTTCATCGCTCTACCACAAGCTCTACCACAATCTCACAGGATCCATCATTGGCTCTACCACTTGAGCTAAAGAGCATATAGTCTTAGCCTTTGCACTAACCATCTTAGGACGATAATGTTGTTGTATTTTTCCGCAAACTGTCTTCTCCTTATCAGAAATAACATTCACATAATGTTGTAACTTTTTAAAATTAGATAGATCATGACCTATCATTTTACATTTAAACAAAATAGAGGCAATTTCTTATATTCCACATTAGCAATAAACGCAAATTCTAACATTTCCACCAAAATTTCATTAGGCAAATCAAATAATAAATCAACATCAAGCAACCTTTATTATTCTTTTAACAATCCTTTATTATCATTTTTTTTACAAGTTTTTCATTATAATTATTTATTACTTTAGGTTGACAATTTGATCTTTTTAATTATTAGAATGTTGTTTAATAATGTTTGAATAGTTTAGATGTTTAATTTATTTGTTTGTCAAGTTATGTAGATTTCAACTACTATCTTCATAATAATGTTTGATAAAATAGGTTAACGCTTTGATTGTAGTGCTACAAAATAAAGAAGCAAACTAAAAAACAATATATTTAAGTCAACCCACCAACATTTGGTGGGTCTAGTCAGATTATAAAGTTTTTAGCTCACAAAAAATAGTCAGGTTGAATTGACTCATTTTTAACTCAACCTATAATGATTCAACTTGTATGAGATGAGTATATATTCACTTATATGTGTATGTAAATTAATTAGTTATAACCAAGACAAATAGTTCAAGTGGACGATTAGAACAAGATTACTACAATTTATTTGCCCTAATGTTAATAAACTTTTTAATAGGTACATTGATAGGCAATAAACTTTATTTAAATGTGATTACTATATCATGTGTACAATTTGCGAATCATCATTTTATATAGATATTACTAATTCCTAAACAAAGGTAATATATTTCAATATTTAATTAAATTTAAATTTATTTTCATAATAATTAAATACTAATACGTTAAATACTTTAATCAGATTTCATTATTTAATTACGATGTGTTATAAAAACACAATAATGAGAGACTTATCTTCTCCGATACAAATAGTAATTAAATTTACCCGTGTTTACCATATTAGATTATTAGAGTAAATTAACTAATTTTATTCAAACTTTAGCTTGAAATATTTTATAGGATTATATATATATATATATATATATTTTGACCTCTTAACTCTAGATGAAAATATAAATTAGTTTCTCTTTGTAATTTTGATCCAATTTAGTCCACCAACTTTAAAAATACGTAGATTTAGTTCTTTTAACCGATTTTGTTAAGTTCATTCGACATGATATAGCAGTTTAGTTATTTATTCCATTTGATACATTTTCACTTCAATATTAGTTATAAAAGTTTATAACTAATATTGAAGTGAAAATATGTCAAATGGTGTAAACAACTCACATGTTGTCCCAACCATACCACCATCCAAGACAAATGTGCATAGTATACGATACGCAACCTGCCCAAGCCGCATACTCTAAGCTATAAAGCACGCAAGCAGCACACGGCCAGTGTACGACCACCCTGGACCGCACACTATAGAGTTTAGGGTTTAGGGTTTAGGGTGGATCCAAAAGCAACCAAAGAGGTATTTGGGCCTCCAATGCCCATCCTAGGTAGGACCCACATGTAAAAAGGTATATATAGCACAATATTCTATGCATTGATTATGCATTAAATATTTCCTGAAATCCTGACATCATTCGTGCTAATCTATGATACACAGATACGATACGTGTATTAGATACGACACGTATCCGATACGTCGATACATTTATTTTCAAAATAATAGGATACGATACGTGATAGATACGTTATGTATGAACATTGAAAAGTGTACAATAATTCTTACAAACATAATAAATATATGGTTGTTAATGAGTGAATCCAAATTTCCTAATTATAGACCAATTATTTTGGTAGCCAAAATCTAGTAGTTAATGTTAGTGACCAATTTAAAAACCAATTCATAATTGAAACTATTTTAATTATTAATTTAGAGACTAATTATAATTTTTTGGAACTACTTTAGTTGTCAATTTTGTCACTATATAGTGACTAATTATTTTTTGCCACTAAAATAAGTCATTATTTAAAGATTTTATTATAGTGTACTACAAATTTATAACTTAGATACTTCATTGATAAGTATTGTTGAAGTATCCTAAAGTATCAGACACGATACGTGTCCGACACGGATACGTGACCCAAGTTGAAGTATCGGTGCATCATAGGTGCTAACTTAGGCATCAGAATGTCTTTTGCAGGTCCCCTTGTGCCGTCCTCGAAGCCCACCCGAGCAAGAGAAGATTCACCTGCAACCGGATACTAGAGCCCTCTAATAGATTTGCGGAATACAAAAGAACACATGTTATATCATGAAACACGTTTGAAACGTCAAATAAATTTAATAAAATTTTATTTAAAAGACTAAATTTATATATTTTTAAGGTTAAAAGAATAAATTGAGTTAAAGTTTCAAAAAAGAACTAATTCCAAATTTTATTAAAAACAATATATATTTAACATGTTGGGAATCCAAATGTGAGTCTAAGGTCCACATTGAATAAAAATGGGAAATCCAAATGTGAGTCTAAGGTCCACATTGAATAAAAATAGAAAAGTTGAATATTATATAAGGATAAAGATTTATAAACTCATTACTTTAATATTTTTGGTTAAAAATAGTGTCAATCCCAATTTAATTCATATCTTATTGATTTTATATTTCACTAATGATCTTTTGACGAAAGATCCAACCTAACCCATAATATTTTATATCGTACATCACTTGATTTATTGTGTTTAGTTTTTCTGGTTTAAAGGTTCTGGTTTGATGAGAAAAATAAAAATATTTAATAAAAAAAAAGTGTCTTATGATTGAAATAAAAGTTGGTTTTTCTACTCTGAATATGACAAAATCGCGTGAACTGTGGTCATTCATTATGCTCCTAATATGTCCATTTGTCCGAATTAGGTGCATCCATCTCTTAGATTGTATTGATACAAAATGACAAAAAGAAAGAAACCTATTTTGCGTCACTTGTAAATCTAACATAAAATATCTTGCTTTTTTTTTTTCTTGTACCATTTTCATATTTATTTGAACCATTTATATTATATAGGTTTTTCTATTTTGTTAAACTACGTGTATTTAGATACCCCATATTTATATTTTAAATATTTAAATAAAATCATATGCTATTTTATCTTGAATCAACACAAGAGTGCCAGATTATATAACTGGTTGGTTTTAATGACATCTAATATACCCCTTTTTACATACTATATACAACTCGAATGAAAACTCTGTAGTATGGACTTAATTTGAAAAATCTATGTTGCTTAAATTTGAAATAAGTTTTTAAACTAAGTGATGTTTAGAATGATTAATTTTCAAAAGAAATATATAAAACATTTGTAAATGAAGAAGTTACAAAAATTATTTATCTTCAATTTTCATGAGAAAGTTAGTTTTGAAAGATTTTTAAAATAAATTTGATTTCCTTCTCATTTTTTATTTTTTATTTTTATTTAAATAAATTATTTGATGTGACAACATAATTATTAAATTTTAGAATATAAATTTAATTAAGATATCATAATTTATAGTGATGTTTATTGTAAACTTTATAAAATAAATAAATATATCGAAATAAAAACTCTTCTATTTTAAAATGAACTTTTTAATCAAGCACTTTTTTGTTGTAGATCTTCGTATACCATGTGTGAAATTTTAATTGTGTCTAACCTAAAAATATACGACATCTGTCAGAAAACAACCACTCCCACCAAATGGTTTAGTTACTAATCATGTATAACAAAACCTGTGATTCTAATAATGATGTTTTCTTGCCACGCATCTAGAATTTTTTTTCCTTATAATATTTCATTATATTCCTGACTATTTTTTTTGTCATAAATCTTGCAATAGAGTACAATCCATTACGGTTAGTGGGTTAGTGAATTGGTTCATTCATGATTTTTGTTTTTTTTATAATTTATATTGCATGAAAGTGAATTAACTCGATTTATTTTTTATAATAGTGAAATCAAAGTGTTCATTTAATTCTTGAAATATTATTATAAAGATAGTAGTTAAAAATTAAAGTATCAATGTATATAACTTGACAAATAATTAAAAATTATTCAAATATTATTGAGCAACTTGTTGGTATTCAAAAATATCAAATTATGTACCTATATAATTAGAAGTAGTAAATAATCATAATTAAAAAATTTAAAAATTGTAAAAAAAATTAATAGTGTGTTTGGTGGGTTGCGGGTCAACCTACTTTCAACCTAACTCAAACTCGTTTAACTCGTCGGTTAAAGTTGGGTTCAGTTCAACCCACTTTCAAAAAAAATGAAATTTTCTCAACCCAACCCAGCTCGAACTTGTGGTGAGTTGGGTTGGCTCATGAATTGAAACTCATTTTGACATCTCTAATTGTGATCTTAATCATGCATATGTTTGACACATTTTTTATATTTATAATTTATTATGCTATTTGTTTTCATCGGGATCCGGTGCATGGACCTTCCACAAGTGGCAATATTTGAGTGGATTGGAGAATCTGATATATGCTCCTTAGGGTTGGAACACAAGGGAAGATCTACTTGAGAGTTTGAATCTTTTGAGTAGAAGAGAGTAAGTATACTACAAGAAAACTTCTAAATAATGACCAATCTTAGTGACCAATAATTATTAGTAACTATAGTGACCAATTTAAATACCAATTTACAAAACTAAAAGTTATTGGTTACTAAAATAGTCACTATTATGATTAAAAAATTATAACTTGTCACTGGTCTTTAAAATTAGCTACCCTTTAAAATAAGCTACCATGGTTTTAGCTACCAAAGGAAATTGGTCGCTAAAAATTAGCTACCTAGGTTTTGGCTACCAAAATGAATTAGTTTCTAAATTAGTCTCTAATTAGTTAGTGACCAATAATAATTTTTTAGTAACTATTTTAGTAACCAATAATTTTTAATTTTGGTAAATTGATATATAAATTAGTCACTATAGTGACTAACTATTTTTTATTTCTAAAATTGGTTTCTAATTGAGGATTTTCTTGTAGTGGTATGAGAGAATGTATTTTCTTGTGAAATATTGTGTATATTTATACGGTTTCTGAACCCTTTGATGTTTGTTGTAAACACTAATAATTTAAAGAAAATATCAAATAATATCAACAAATATAACAACTTATCGCTATATAATAATTAGTAGAATAATAACAATAATGAGATATCTTACTTAATATACCAAATATTCAGTAAATATATGGTATTGAGGAATATAATGACGTAATAAAACTATCTAGATTTAGTCACATATACTTTTAACACTACAAGAAAATCCTTAATTAAAACCAATTTTAGAAAACAAAAATAGTTGGTCATTATAGTGACTAATTTAGATAATAATTTAAAAAATAAAAAATTATTGGTTACTAAAATAGTCACTGTTATAAATAAAAAATGATAATTGATTACTAAATTGATTACTAATTAATTAGAGACCAATTTAGAAACTAAGTTATTTTGTTAGCCAAGATTTATGTAGCTAATTTTTAGTGATCAATTTCCTTTGGCAGCAAAAAACATGGTAGCTAATTTCAAAGACCAATTTAGTGACCAATTATAATTTTTTATTCATAATAGTGACTATTTTAGTAATTAATAATTTTTAGTTTTGTAAATTGATATCTAAATTTATTACTATAGTTACTAATAACTATTGTTAACAAAAATGTGTCATTGTTTAGAAGTTTTCTTGTAGTATAATATATGAATATTTGCACCAACAAAAATATGTCAAAATATCTTTCAACCACTTTAGGTCAGTAAAATTGAATGAATCTTGTTGGACCGCATTACTTAACTTATGTTTTGGACCGAATATGTACAATATCTAAGTTAGATTAATATTTTAAAACATACTAATTTATGAAAAATACTATAAGAAAATATGGACTAGCATAAAATATCGATGAATGTGAATCTAAGTAGTAAAAGCAGTTAGTATAGGATTATTATAATTATCTCGATAGGGGATGTACTGAATAATTATTTATTATTTTGATTATGTTACTTACATAACTAATTGATTTGTCATTGCGTATAGGTCTCATTGGTAGTTAATGTCATTATGCCTAAGGATATGTGGTTTTGTTCATCTCACTACAAGTCCACCAATAAAATCAAAAACTTATCACAAAGGTAACTAGAACTTTTTTCCATTATTAATGAAATGTATATATATATTCACTTACATAAATGTCTATGTAAATTAATTAAATTTACGGTTGGAACGAATATTTTAAGTACATAATGCAAAACAAAATTATTGTAATTTATCTATCCTAATGTTAATGAACTTTTTAATATGTCTACCGATAGGCAAGAAGATTAATTTGAATATGATTATTATATCAACTATTGGATGAGACTCATCATTTGGGTAAATATTACTAATCTTAAGAAGATAATATATTTCAACATTTACTTAAATTTAGATTTACCTTTACAATAATTAAATAATAACCACTAGTCAATTATGTTACATAATTTATGTTCAATTATAAGGAATTAGACGTTAAGTGTAGTGGTCTTTTTGTAAATAAGAGCACCTCTTTATGTTTGGCTTTTATGGTCAAACGTAAAAAATCTCATTTACATCGCATCTCTTAGGGATCTGACATAAATGGGTCTTTTGTGTCTGATCACAAGAGGTCTCACATAAATGAGTTTTAAAAAATGTTGTATGCAACTTTTCTTCCTCACACCTTCCTTCCCAAAAATTTATTTATGTGAGTTATCTTTTATCCGATGACAAGCCTGGGTGTTGTGGAGGTTCCATTGGTGACCAAAATAATTTCTTTCTTCATCATTTGTGGATAGTTTCTAGTGGAGAACAATTTTGTCTGATTGCACATGTGTTATGCATTGAGGTTAGTTGGCTAAACCTCTACAATGTTCAAATTGGCATTGTGATTACTTTTAGGAAACTCAATAATGTCTTCCTCTTTTGTAAATGAGTTTTTTCGTGGTGGTTGATCTGAATGCATTGGAGTTTTTGCTGGTTAAGCAAATTATTGAAGTATGTGTTATATATTTTGTGCTTGTTTTTGAGATCTTAATCACGAAAATGAATAAGTATTTTTATTGTAATTCTCTCTCATTTTACATATATGTAGAACGAAGTCATTGTAATTGATATTATTTTTTGTACTTCAAGTTTTGTTTCTAAATCAAAATCAATTATTTTTTTAAAACACTACAAGTTTATATCAAGTAAACCTAACATAAATTTATCCAAAATTTTTATCCGATATAAATTTACATCGAAATCAAATTATTAATAAAAATACAAAACTAAAAATATGAAACATAAAAATATAGTAGAAAATATAAACTCAACATTTTAGATAGAATCAAATCTCATTGTCCTAGGAAAATATGTTATAAATAACACAATAATAGGTAATTTATCTTCTCCAATATAAATAATAATTAAATTTAACATCAATTACCATATTAGATTATTTAAATTACATTAAATAATTTCATTCAAACTTTAGATAGAAATATTTTATATCATAAATTGGGTTGATCTGTTGTATTAGTTAGTTTTTCTAGTTTAAAGGTTTTGGTTGATGCCAGAATAAAAACTACTTTTAAAAATTATATGTCGGGAACATTGATATAAAAGTTGGTTTTTCTACACTGAATATGACAAAATCGATTTAGACGCGTCCACATCATACATTGTATTGTTATAAACTGACAAAAAAAAATAATCTATTTTATGTCACTTGTAAATCTAACATAAAATATCTTGCTTTTTCTTTTTTACTTGTACGGTTTTCATACCTGTATATGTCATTAATAATATTATATATTTTTCTTTTTGTTTGTAAAACTGCAAGTATATTTATTTAGATAACGTATATTTATAATTTCAAATATTTTAGTATAAGTCTTTATATAGTATTTCATCTTGAATCGACTGCAGAAGAGTGCCTTATTAGAGTCATAATTTATAACTGGTTGGTTTTGATGACATCTCATATACTTTTTTTTTTTTTGCATACGATATATAACACGAATGCAAAGTCAGTAGTATTGACTTAATTTGAAAAATCTATGTTGTCTAAATTTAAAATAAGTGCTTTTAAAATAAGTGATTTTAAAATGTACTTTTCAAAAAATATATCGAAGATATTGTTAATTAAGAAATTACAAAAATTATTTTCAATTTCTGTTAGAAAGTTTGTTTTATAATATTTTGAACATGGATTCGATTTAGTTTTCATATAGTTTTCTTTTATTTGTATTTTTAATATATTGTTTGATGTGATGACATAATTGTTAAATTTTACAATATACATTTAATTAAGATGTGAGGAGTTTATACATTTTATAGAAAAAAGGAGAATAAATAAATATATAAAAGTAGAATATGATTGCTATATTAAATTGAATATATTTTAATCAAGCGCTTCTTTTTTTATTATAAATCTTGTAATACCATGTGTGAAATTTTTAATTGTCTAACCTAAAAAGTTATGACACCTGTCATAGAAAACAACCACTCCCACCCAGTGGCTCAGTTACTTATTATGTATGACAAAACCTTGTGATTCTAATGATGTTTTCTACCACAAATCTAGAATTTTCTTCCTTTATTGTATTTTATTGTATTGTGATCTTAATAATGCATATGTTTTGTGGTGCTGCAGATTTGGTTTTCTCACCGTTTATTTTATTTTATTCTTTTTTTTCAACATCTTTTTCAAAATTTTAATATTTATAGTAATTATTTAATAATATTTCCAATTTTTTTAATCTACTTAATTTTAATATTTATTAAAAGAAGTTAATATTGTTTTTTTATATTAGATCCGTAATGGAATAATGAAAATTTGAACTGTTCGGATTAAATATACTTTTAATCTTAAAATTTGATATAAAATTATAATTTATTTTGATTAAAATATTATTTTGGTCTCAATTTTCGTCAAGTTTTGTCAAATAAGTCCTAATTTTTGTTTTATGTTCAAATAGGTCTCAATTTTTGTCAATTTTGTTCAATTTGGTCATTTTTTTCTAACACTGTTTAAATCATTAGCGGCCATGAACAGTGATTTTTTTTTTTTGATTTTTTTTAATTTTTTTAAATGTCCACGTGTTAACCCAACCGCATGTCATGTGTCAAAGTCAATGTTCTATATTCAATTTGGTCTCTATATTTGTTATTTGTTCAATTTAGTCCCAATTTTTGTTAAAATGAACCAATTTGGTTCCTCTCCAAATTGAAACCAAATTTAATTTTTATATTAAAATTCACATTTTTTATTAAATTTTTTTATATAATATATTAAAATTCACATCATTATAACTTTGATATAAAAATTAAATTTGGTTACATCTTCGATAGGGACAAAATTGATCAATTTTAAACAAAATTAGAACTAAATTGAATAAAAATAACAAATATAGGGACCAAATTGAATATAAAACATCGACTTTGATACGTGAGACGGTACTGGGTTGATATGGACATTTAATAAAAATAAAAATTAAAAAAAATTAAAAAATTAAAAAGTTAAAAAAACTACGAAGTGACACGTGGCAGTCATTGTTCATGGCCGTTAATGATTTAAAGGGTATTAGCAAAAAAGGATCCAATTAAACAAAATTGACAAAAATTGGGACATATTTGAACACAAAACCAAAATTAAGACTTTTTTGACAAAACTTGACGAAAAGTGGAACCATAAAGATATTTTAACCATTTATTTTTATGCAAAACTTTGATATAATTTGATACTCATGATTACATATAACTTCCAAACTCAACTGTGTTAAACTTTTATTAAATATCAAACATGGTTTTAGGTCCAGTTAAGTTGTTTATATCATTTGATACCTGGGATACTTTTGAAATTTTATTTAATAAAAAAATGACATGAGTTAAAAAAAATTATATTCATTCATTTTTAACCAAAGTATATCAAAGTTTAATGAAGACAAATTTCAATTTTACATCCAAATTTAAGGATTAAAAATATATTTAACTTTATTTTATATTTATAAAAAAAATCTCATAAAAAAGTATATAAGTATCTATCCCGACAAAAGAAAAAAATATATTAAAAAAGTGTTTTTTTTTATTTCTTGTTTATTTCTTATTTTTTTCTCCAAATCCTTTTTTTCATTGTTTCTTGATATGCAAGTATGTCCTATACCATAAAAACAAAAATAAGTTAGTAATTTCTTTTAATAAAAAAGTTAGGATCAAGATTTAAATGATTTAAATAACAAGAGGAGTTCAAAGTGCCGTAATTTCTTTCTTATGAGAATGTTAATAGATATTCTTCCTAACATTGTTTTTTATTTCCTTTTTTATCATTGTTTTTCTCTATTATTTTTCTGGCTTAATATTTTTATTAATGTTGATATAACGTAAGATCAGATTAGCTAATGTTAATAAATACTGGTATTGGCATCAAATAAAAAAATTAAAAAGAAATATTAAGCAATTACTATAAATTTTAAGCCTTATTTTTGTTACCTACATAGCAACAGGAAAAAACACATTTGCCACGACTTCAAATTAGATAATAAAAAACTTGATAAAACTGCACCCAACCAATTTCAGTTGATAATTGTGTAATGAAAACTGTGAGGAGAGAGTCTTGAAAAGTATAATTAAAGAAGGATGTGGTCAAATGCTAATTAAGCTGAAAAGCCTTTGGTAGTGGCTAGGATTAACAGCTAAACCAATTGTGGACAAAGCACTCATCAATGCCATCACTATAATCTAATAGATAAGAGCCTTAGTTTAACCATTTTTGCAGTCATGGTCAACCATAATCACAAATAAAATAAAAAATTAAGTGCCCACCTTGGTGGATTAATTATTATTACCATTTCAAAGCAATTGCAATTCAAGATGGCTTAGCACCAATAATTCCCTTATTTTTTCAAAGAATCACGTGATTCACATGTTGATTTATGTCTCCAATAGTTTGAATTTGTACAGGAAAACTGAATGATAGGTAGAGTCTTAGAAAAACAATTCCTATATGGGGGCCACTGTCCATTGAATTATTCCGGCATTATTAGCATTCAAAGTTCAACTTTACTATTACTTTAAAACAGAAAAAAGTAATTGCACTACTTCTTTACTACTTCTAAGTATGGTAGTACAAGTAGGATAGCAATGAATTGGGTCCAGTAGTTTTTATTTATTATCGGTTTAATTAAAAAAGAAAGAGTTATTTTAAGGTGTATGGCCTTTTGCGTCCTAGGTGTGAAGGTTAAAATGTTTCGAACAGAGTATGATTAGGGATGTCAAACTAAGTGAATTCGGTTTATTTGGATTGATCACCACGGTTTAGGATATTGGTAATTTGAAATCATATTTTTTTTATTACCATTTGACACTATTTCTCATTATTATTTACTTTATTTTCTTTCTAGAAATATAAAAATAACTTTTGTTAATACTATTTTATCCTTATAAGAATTGTCAAATGGTCATCAAATGGTATTAAAAAACATTTTTTTCATGGGTTGAGCTAAAAAATGGTCAGCTCAACTAGCTTCACTTTTTGGTGAGCAAAAAATTTTGCAACCCTGTCCGACCCACTAAGCGTTGGTGGGTTGCTCACTTACGAATTTCTTTTTTGTAATTTATTTTATATATTGATTATATTATATTGAGAGTGAATTGGTTTAATTTATTTTTTATATAGTGAAATCAAAGTATTCACCTAATTCTAGAAATAATTTATAAATATAATAGTGAAAGAAGAAAGTACCAACGTATATAACTTGACAAACAAATTAATTAAACATTCAAATTATTCAAATATTATTGAGCAACATTCTAGCATTTAAAAATATGAAATTGTGAACTTATATAATTAGAAGTAGGAAATAGTTATAAAAAAAAAATTAAAAAAAAAAAAATGTTAGTGGGTTAAGTGGGTCAACACACCTTTAACTCAGCTCGAACCCGTTTAACCAGTAGGTTAAGTGAGCCGGGTTTAGTTTAATCCATTTTGAAAAAAATTGAATTTTTCTTAGCCTAACCCAGTTCAAACCCATGGTGAGCTGGATTAATTCATAGGTTAGAACCTATTTTGACATATATAGATATGATGGTTTTGGACCAACTTGATCTAAGGAACTGAAAAATAATTCATATGAAATAATTTTAACTCGAGAGTTGGGATGCCCATTTAGGTGTGACGCCTTTGAACTGATTTTGAACCGACCTATTCCAAGAAATCGAGAAATAAATTATGTGAAATAACGGAATTGGATCACCTATATTTTTAATAAGTGGTTTTATTTATTAATTCCTTGAAATCTAGGAGTTCTTTTAGCAAAATATAAAAAATTTATAAGATATATGATTTGAAGTACTTAAGCTATAGGTCTACACACTTGAATTGTCTTACTTAAAATATGATGAACTTTAAATCATATTATTTATTCTTTCGTTTAGAACCTCAACTCGACTAAATCTAAATAAAAAATAAAAAATAAAAAAAAATATATGAAATGAAATTATTAATCATTCTTTCGATGATTAATATTTATTATACTAATAACTTTACTTTATTTATTTGACTTTTTAAAAAAATATTCTAATAAGGTTCACTCATATTTATCAGTCGATACATAGTTGATATCTACAAGTGGAATACCGTAATATTTTTACCTATATCGGATAATTACCCATCCCCACTACCTAGATATATCATTAAGAATATTATTTAGTATTCGTTATATATTTTAACCGCATATACTTGCGTATACACATTATTTTTTCATCCCTAACTATAATAAACATATAAAAGTGTCATTATGTAGACTTATTTAACTAATGCTTACACATAATTTTAATACTAATTTAGAGAAAATTTAAGCACGTATATCTACGTTAGGATAACTTATACCAACATTTTTCTTTTATGAAAATTAGAAATAATTTAACATATATTAAAATATATTGTGTCACTAAAGTTTATACGTATAAATTATATATATATATATATATATATATATATATATATATATATATATATATATATATATATATATATATATTAATAAACA
>Ga0099822_1004746_pt1 | contig 17732 bp, 7 predicted proteins | sample CowpeawhiteBW_FD_76839 | JGI IMG/M metagenome (GOLD analysis project Ga0099822, IMG submission 76839) | Root nodule microbial communities of legume samples collected from California USA - Cow pea white BW | ecosystem: Host-associated > Plants > Roots > Nodule | place: USA: California | collected...
AGAATATCTATGACAAATTAATTAAAGTAAATAGAAAGAAAATAAATGAATTTAATTATATTTTTTAAGAGAGAAGAAAGTACAATAATATTTAAAGCTATGAGATAGTATAATAATTTGTGTGTTTATGCATGTTTTTGATAAACAACACATATTTGGGAAAAAAAATAAATAAATCACGTTGATGTGTTGAAATATAACAAAAAATAATAATATGAATATTACATTCAGGTGAGAGTAAGAAGATGCACATGAATTTCATATTCAATTGATAGATGTCAAGAGAATGAAAAAAGTAAAATAAAGTACAAAATAGAGACGCTATTCATTGCAGAATGAAGTGTTAACAAACATGATAAAAGAATAAAAAATATAATGAAGATAAACATACACCTTATAATAGAGAAACTAATATGTCTCTTTTGTGATTAGGTAAAAATAATATAACTTAAATAAAATGATTTAAATTGTTACACTATTATAAAACTTATTAAACATTAATCTTGAATGTTATGAACAAAAATAATGGGGTTTACTTTCTCTTTTCTCTTTGATTGAATGAATAAGAATTTAGGATTTATTGAATACTTAGTTTGTTAATTTAGCCTTATATATATATATATATATATATATATATATTATATTTAAAATGAGGAGATATAAATGTGTTTGATCTAATATAATAAATTCATTTAATAGATTATTATATGTGATTTTAGTTTCAGTATTTTTTATTTTTTCTTGCGTGTTGCATTATAACTCCACAAAACAATATAAGTTATATTAATTACTTTAATTTTTATAAGTGAAATATACTAAATTTTTAAAAGTAAAAGATACTGATGTTAATTTAAAATATATTTTAGTTTACCATTCTCTTCGGTTGGTTATTAATTGTAATTGAATTTTATTAAAAAAATTCAAAAAAATGGTTAAAAGTCAGTTAACAACAATTATATCATAAGAAGTAAAATAGGAATGTGAAATATCTAATTTTCAATTAATATCTTATTATATAATAACTTATTATCACATTCTTTTATATTTCTAAGATATTATAATAATAATAATAATAATAATAATAATAATTTATTATCTAATATTTTCAAAATATTATGATATAATAATTGATTATATAATATTTTCATAATATAATACTTTATTATCTTCAAGTAATTACTCTCTTTAATATTTCTATTTACTTGTGATCTAAGAAGTCATGCATACATACTATCATAGGAAGTATAATAATTATTTGTGACCTAAGAAGCCCATACATACATGCTATTACAAGAAGTATACATGCTATTACAAGAAATATGATAATCTCATAACTACTAAGTAGTTAACCTAACAAAATATCTCTTGATTTCACAACCAAATGGAGATCATGCATATGTAATCATTATAAAAAGTTGAAGTAGGAGAAATGCAAAATTTGTGTCTTTAACAAGAAAGAAACTTACAACAAAAACATCATGCCCATCATGTCCTACCCAACATACATCACTCTTTTACCTTAAAAAAACAGACTTCTCAACAAGAAATCAATAAGATAAAACAACAACCAAGAACACAAGATCACATAAAGATTGTGAACTATTAAACTACCTTAGCATTAAAAGGTAACTACTTTCATCATCTTAAATATTATATAAAAAGCTTCAAACCATAACTGAAAACAGGACAACCATTCAATTCAACGTTTGCAAAATGCATCTCAAGATCATTGAAACCAAAGGCTGTGCTTGAAACAAATTTCTTTGCTTTGATAAAGCATTTGTTTTAGATAAAGCACTTAGAAAATGGTTTTGGCAACGTTTATTTCAGCCCTACTGCTAGCTGCATTAGCCTCCAAAATCGTTAGACATTGGCTTATGAGAAAGTCTCTTTCTTCTCACATGACCAACAGGCTTCCTCCAGGCCCACCAAGGTGGCCCATTGTTGGTAACCTCCTCCAATTGGGCCAACTTCCACATAGAGACTTAGCATCTTTTTGTGAGAAATATGGACCCTTGGTGTACCTAAAATTGGGCAACATTGATGCCATCACCACCAATGATCCTAAGATTATACATGAAATTCTTGTTTCCCAAGATGATGATTTTGCCTCTCGACCACAAACTCTTGCAGCTGTTCATTTAGCATATGGGTGTGGTGATGTTGCATTGGCCCCTTTTGGCCCACATTGGAAGCACATGAGAAGAATTTGCATGGAACATTTGTTAACAACAAAGAGGCTTGAATCCTTCTCAAAACACCGTTCGGAGGAAGCCCAACACCTTGTCAAGGATGTTTTAGGCCGGGCCCAAGGTGGGAGACCCATTAACTTGAGGGAGGTTTTGGGTGCTTTCTCAATGAACAATGTGACTAGAATGTTGTTGGGCAAACAATATTTTGGGTCCAAATCTTCAGGCCCACAAGAGGCTATGGAGTTCATGCATATAACCCATGAGTTGTTTTGGTTATTGGGTGTGATATATTTGGGTGACTACTTGCCAATGTGGAGGTGGTTTGATCCTTATGGTTGTGAAAAGAAAATGAGGGAAGTGGAAAAAAGAGTGGATGATTTCCATTCCAAGATTATTGAAGAGCATAGAAAGGCAAGGGAATATAAGAAGGTGAGAAGAGAAGAAAGTGATGGAGATATGGATTTTGTTGATGTTTTACTATCTTTACCGGGTGAAGATGGAAAAGAGCACATGGATGATGTAGAAATCAAAGCCTTGATTCAGGTATGATCATTTTTTATTCAATGAATTTTTCTCCTTTTATGCTTATAAATTGAATAAATTATATAATCTTTCTAGCTATATTTTCAATTACAAATTGAATAAATTAAATAAATCATAATGATTGGGAAAATTGTTTAGGACATGATAGCTGCAGCAACAGACACTTCAGCGGTAACAAACGAATGGGCCATGGCAGAGGTAATCAAACACCCACACATTCTTCAAAAGGTCCAACAAGAACTGGACTCAGTGGTTGGCCCAAATAGAATGGTCTTAGAATCAGATTTGCCACACCTCAATTACCTACGTTGCGTCGTACGTGAAACCTTCCGCATGCACCCGGCGGGGCCGTTCCTGATTCCGCACGAGTCTCTCCGCGCCACCACCATCAACGGCTACCACATCCCGGCCAAGACACGTGTGTTCATCAACACCCATGGACTGGGCCGCAACACGGAGATTTGGGACAACGTGGGGGAGTTCAGGCCCGAGAGACACTGGCCCAGTAACGGAGGTAGGGTTGAGATTAGTCATGGCGTTGACTTCAAGATTTTGCCTTTCAGTGCTGGAAAACGCAAGTGCCCTGGTGCACCGCTTGGGGTGAATTTGGTTTTGATGGCTTTGGCCACACTCTTTCACTGCTTTGAGTGGACCCCACCGGAGGGTTTGAACCCTCAAGACATTGATACTACAGAAGTTTATGGAATGACTATGCCCAAGGCTAATCCTTTGTTTGCTGTTGCTGTTCCAAGGTTGTCAAAGGATTTGTATGGATGATGTAAGAAATTATTTTATTAGGTTAAAGTTGGAATGAATAATTTTAATGAAAAGAAGATTGTTTTTTTATTTTATTTTATTTAGACTTGTAATTGTTGTAACTTTGTTTTTTATATTTTTATATTATCTTGAGAGCAAGAAAACTGGCTTCAATGACGACGGATGAGATGCACACACATGCTTCAACCTTTAAGCCACACACCAGCCTCCCACGGTGAAGAGGAAGAAAGTGAGGGAAAGTTAGGATTAAATAATATATAGGTATAATTACTCATTTAGTATCCCAATTTTTTTTAGTTAAGTTCAATTTGGTTCCCGTGTACATTTGGTTTGTTCAATTTAATACTCTAATTATCTAAAAAGATTCAAGTTGGTTTTCTCTGTTAGGTTGGAGTTAGCATCATGTCAAACCATAAAATTATTTATTTTTTTAAAAAGAAAAATTAATTTTTTTAAAAAAATTTAATTGTTTTTTTTTTTAATTTTAAAATTGTCACATGTCAATTTACTATCGTTAGACGAGACACGGCCACGACAAAGGAAAGCAAAGCAGCACTGCACTTGTTTCTAAAACATTGAAATTTACAAAAGAAATAAAATGAAAAAGTTAATTAAAAATTGAATTTTATTGGGGTTCCTTAAAAAAACCCCGTACTTAATTGGGGCTTTTAAAACCTCTGGTACATTAGATTTTTCTGGAGATTATTATAACCCCAACTAACTAACCCTTGTTAAAATTAAATATTTTTGTAGTGCATAAAGGGAGACTTATTCTTATTTTTTAATTTTTTTTAATCTAATGATTTTAACAACAATCGAATTAATTAAAAGAAATTGAAAGATAAAAATGAAAAAAAAAATCGTTTAAAAGAATTTTAAAATAACTTAATCCATCCTTTTTATTATGTTATTCGATCAACTTTAGTTAATTGGTCAACTTATCCCTTCTTGATTAAGACAGATGAAGCATGTCCACTCACCTTATTATTCTTGTTAGAGCATCTAGTAAAGTTTAAATAAGTTATTTAATTTAACTTTTTAGATTTTATAATATTACATAAGTTTAAGTACCAAATACAAAAACCATTACATTGGTGAAATTGGTAAGATGAATAACTTAAATTTGTGACTCCTACAATTGAATTTATAAATTAATACTTTTTAAAAATTATTATCTCCTCAATTTCTCTCCTTCAAACTCTTAAAATATTTCTTTTATTTTGTTTTAAAAAGATTTTAAACAATGCTGTTTGTAGTATAAGCAATATACACCAATCATAATTTTGGTTAAACAATATTCTTCAACTTAAAATAATCTTTTTAAACAGTAATATTAAAGATAATCTTATAAGTACAATTTATTTAACACACTTATCGAAATCTAATTGGATTAGTTACTATTTTATTGATTAAATATTCAATCTTGTAATTTTGTTTCCACATTTTTACCCAATTAAACCTAAAATTTTATAATAAATAAATATGTGTATAAACTTAACTAATTTAATTTACGCATCATGATAATTTATAATCAACAGAAAATAAAAAATTATGAATTTAATGACGTTATTTGTAGTACAAATTTATACTGTTGCAGTTTTTGAAAACTGAAAGTATTATTAACATAGAGAGAAATTCAATAAAATAAATAAATAATATTGGATTTAATCATTAAAAATGTTTATAATCTCGGAATTTTTAAAAGGTTAAAAAGAACAATAAAAATATTAAAAGAGAAATAATGAAGGAGCATTATTTTAGCGTGAATTTAACTCCCCACCACCGAAATTGAGAAATTTCGTGACGTTGCTGGTTTGAATCAGAAGCAGGCAATGCAGCAGAGTATTAGAAAAAGTTGACCAAACAAACAAACGGCCATTGGGAAAACGACACGTGGCAATGCATGATGCACATTGCACACTTGAAAGATTCATTCATGCATCTAAATTCAATTCAAAACCCACAAAATAAAGTAGTCGATGCAGTTACTACACACACAAATTAAGGTTTGACCATCCAACACAACATTGACAAACAAAAAGTAGTGATGATGAACATATATGACCATGACTGGTAAAACCAAAGAAAAAATGAGCCATGCTTTTGCACATTCTCATCATCATCATCATCACTTTATCGTTATAATCTGTATAATATATATAAACCTTCTCATACCTTAATATTTATTCAACACCAATCTCTTACCAAAAGAAGCAACTCCTTTTCCTGTTCTGCAGAACCATCATTCAGTTCTGAACAACTTTTAATGGCAGAAGTTGAAATCCCTCAGTATTTTGTTTGTCCCATTTCGTTTCAGATCATGGAAGACCCTGTGACTACAGTGACAGGGATTACATATGACAGAGAAAGCATTGAAGAGTGGTTGCGTAAGGCCAAGGATTGTGTCTGTCCTGTTACCAAACAATCACTTCCAAGAAGCTCTCAATACTTAACCCCTAACCACACGCTTCGAAGGCTTATCCAAGCTTGGTGTTCAGCAAACACAGCCAATGGTGTTGATCCAATTCCAACCCCGAAAACCCCTTTAAGCATGATCCAAGTTCAGAAACTCGTGAAGGGTCTTGATGCTCCTCATTCTTTTGGAACATCGTTGGAGAAGTTGCATGCTTTGGCTGCACAAAGCCAGAGGAACAGAACCTGCATGGCTGAGGCTGGTGTAGCCAAGGCCATGGTGAAACTGATTAACAACAATTTCAAAGATGGAAATACAAAAACCAGTTCCGTGGAAGAAGCTTTGAGAATTGTTCATCTGCTTTGGAACAACAACCACAGCAGCATGAAACCACTAGTTGGTGAGAGCTTGGACTTCATCAACTCGTTGACTTGGGTTTTGAAGCTTCATTTGGATGACAGCAACATCAAGATGGTGAACGAAGCAATGCCCCTTGTGAAGTTGACAATCGAGGTTGCTGATTCAACCCTTTTGGGAAATTTAAGCCTTGACTTCTTCAAGGAAATGGTGAGGGTATTGAAGAAAAGAGCACTATCTCAGCAAACTATAAAATCTGCTTTGCATGTTCTTGTACAAACCTGCGTTTTGGGTAGAAACAGAACGAGGATCGTTGAAGCAGGTGCAGTGGCAGAAGTCATAGAGCTTGAGCTTGAGAAGCCGGAGAAGAACATGACAGAGCTCATATTCAACCTTTTGGCTCATCTGTGTTGTTGTGCTGAGGGAAGAGAACAGTTTCTAAGACATGCTGCGGGCATTGCAGTGGTTTCAAAGAGGGTTTTGAGGGTTTCTGCTCTCACGGACGATAGAGCAATTCATGTGTTTTCAGTGATTGCTAAGTTTTCAGCATCGAACGAGGTTGTTCTAGAGATGTTAAGGGTTGGAGCTGTGTCAAAGCTTTGCATGGTGATGCAAGCAGATTGTGCTGGTTATTTGAAAGAGAAAGCAAGAGACATCCTTAGGTTGCACTCCAAAGTTTGGAACAATTCTCCTTGTATACAACTGTATTTGTTTACTAGACACCAACGGTGATCAAAATTGAACACCGATGTCGTTTACATGAAAATGTTATTATATGATCCAAAATCGTTAGTCTCCACAACATGTAACTTGTAGTTGAGTATTATTAACGTTTTTATAAATTAAAAACCTAGATTACATGTTATGTGAAGATTAATTAGAAGCATGAACATTAGTAGTGAGGAATCATGTACATAAACTTTGGAGAAATTCTAGTAGATTAATCCTGAAGTTGAGAAAAAAGAAAAGGTGAGCAAATCCAAATAGTACAAAAAAATTATTTTTCTTAGAACATGAAAACCTAGCTAGGTAAAGAGTTTATCATTCGGATTGAGCATAAACGAATGAAGTGTGTAATTTGAAGAGAAGAAACTTATCTTTTATTTCAGATGAAAAAATCTTAGGTAGCTTAAAGATCAAGATTACCATACTTGGTAAATGAAAATATGATGTTGACATTAAGAAATGTATATATTGTTAAGTGTTATTTCATTGATGTGTATAGAAGTTTTGTATAATGGATGAGAAGGACACACGGAGAAATATGGGAAGACAAATTACATTTCCACACTTTCTTAAATAAAACATCCACTTGATAACTTTATTTTAATAATATCATAATATATAAATAATTCAATTTAAAAATAAAAAATATAATTAAAATATTAATATAATTAGTTAGCAAATACTTTATTCATTATTATACACTGTCAACTCACCAATGTTTTCTTATAGAAAATTACTAAATATAGAGTTAAAAAAATTGGGGAATACGTGACTTGATTTTTCTACTCCTTACTTTTCTGTTTATTTATTTATAAGAATTATAGAGATTAAATGTCATATAAATAATCGGATCTATGGCTCTTTTTTTTTTTTTTAATAATACACAGTGGTGGATCTTGCCCAATAATATTGGGGGAGCCAAAAAATATACTCAAATTTTATATTTTTAATTATTGTCACTATACAATAAAACTTAATACATGATTTAATATAACTGTAACTACAAAACAAATCACACAGATAAAGTATTGTTTTTTCAGATTCTTGAATTCATCAATAATTAAATAAAAACTAAAATTTTCAGCTATTTATTTTTATATAAATATGAAAACATTTCTAAATAATTAATAGGAAATTTCTCATGTAACTCGTTGAACTTTAAGAAAAAGATCTTCTAATTGAACAATATGATCATTAGTATTATGTTTCAGACTATGTAAAAAATTGAATTAGTTTCCTTTTATCACTTTAAAACAATGAATCTATTATCTTATTCTTCATTAATATTTATCACAACCTAATAAGAGATTGAGAGTTCCTAAAATGGATTAAAATCAAAAAATAAGTTATTACAATCTAATAAAAAATGAGAATTCCTACAAAAATCTATGATAATAAAGTCACAATTCAAAATCGGTTATAAAAAAACACATCATACATTACTTTTACTTCTATATTCATAAAAAATAAATATAAGACTCATGAGATAAAAGATAATGCTAACTATTAAACAAATATTTTAGGATGAAGTAAGATATAAGAATTTCCTTTTTTTCTTCAATTGTAAAAGAGAAAAAATAAAATTAAAAGAAAAAAAATAATAAGTTTGTATCCAATTTTTTTTTTTAAAAGCGAAAAAAAAAACATGTGAGAATAAGAGATAAATCTAATATGTAAAAAAACTCAAAAAGATAATAAAAAAGGATGTATCTTAATAAATATTTTTAATTTTTATTATATTTGATTTATGTTTTATCATTTATTATTAAATGTTATACTTTATAAAATTTTAAAAAAAATACCTAATTTAATAATCATATTTTTTTTAATATAAACTACATATAATTTAAAAAATTTTTAAAAATATTAAAATTTTCTAAATTACATATAATATAAAAAAAAATGGGAGGGGATGCCATGGCCACTCCCTGCCCATCAAAACATCCGCCACTGCATGGAATGAAAAACAGTGAGTATTTTTTTGCATCCAATATCATAAATATTTTCATTGCATTTTTCCTGTTTATTAACATGTACGTGCCTAAAATAACAGAAAAATCTAATAAATAAATCTAATATTTTAGATTTTATAAAAATTTCATGCAACTTTGTAATACATCTACTATCTTTTATATTAATTACATTATATCCACATGTATTTATTTCCTATTTTCTCATTCTATAATAAATAATTGAGAATACAATAGAAAATATGTAATCATTGATACTATAAAATAAAAGTTAAAAAATGACAAAGTATTTTTTGGTGGAACGTTGAAACATTAAATAAAATGCAAGAGTAGGGATAATAAAGGAAAGCAGTATTTTAATTTTGAGGGATGGAGAACGGAAAGGAAAGATAGTGTCAATGAAATAAAACATAGGTATAATTACTCATTTGGTCTGGTCTCCTAATTTTTTTAGTTCAATTTAATCCCATATTTTTTGTTGGTTCAATTTAGTATCTTAATTATTTGAAGGAGTTCAATTTGGTCATCTCCAAAGTTAATATCGTGTCTGTGAAGGACAAGTGTCAAACTGCGAAATTTTTTAATTTTTTTCTAAAACTTTATAATCTGTCATATGATCAAATTTTTTCCTTTCCAATTTGAGAATAAAGTAGTAAATAAGGTTAATTATAACTTATATATAAGTATTAAAATAATTTTTTTTTTGAATTTATACATAATTAATAACACATCCTTAAAAATCAATAACACAACAATTACACATAATTGGCATACTTAGGACTCGAACCCAAGTCCTCTTAACAATACTTTTCCACATCACATTAAACAACAATTAATGCCATAAAGACGTCTTCTACCCGCATTTATTAATTAATTAATTATTTAATTAATTAATTTTCCCGGGTCTTACAAAAAGTGTTTTATACAAAATATTTTGCAATAAAATTGGTAGCAATTTCTTGCAAATTTTTGTTCACAACAAAATTTGTAAGTATTTCCTACGAAAAAAATTTCAAAATAAAATTGGTAGAAAATATGAGTTTTTTAAGTAGTGATTGTAAAAAATATGGGTACTAATAAAAATTATAAATTCAACAGCTTGTCATGTGGCACGTGGCAAATTATAAATTTTTAGAAAAATAAAATAAAATTTTAAAAATTTTTAAAAAATTAAAAATTCAACAGCTTGTCATGTGTCATTTACAGACACAGTGTTAATTCTAACTTAACAGAAATGATCAAATTGAACTCTTTTAAATAATTGAGGTACTAAATTGAACCAACTAAAAATATGACACCAAATTGAACTAAATTAAAAAGTAGAGGACTAAATAAGTAATTACACCTAAAACATAAAATTAATTAATGAAAGGAGAGTAAATGTATAATACGTTGTTATAGTTTTTTTAATGATATTTACCTAAAGTTATAGTAAAAAATTGTTGGAAAATGGTGATAGAATATTTTATTGATGTTTTATTAAGGTCTTAATTTTATTTTTTTTACATAAATGTATCTTATTTTAACGTAAAAGTATATGAAACTTTACTTTACATATTACTATATACTGACCAATATAAACTCTTTAATGAATTTATAATTTAAAAGCCAGAGCCTTTAAAGTCACATTTTTTTTATTAATCATTATACAAATTCTATTCAACGCTTAACACCCTATAAAATAAATTCTACCAATTTCAACTAACTTATTTTCCATAACTACAATTTTTAAGATATATTTAGAAAGTTGATTTTAAACCTAATTCTTAATTTCTGCATCAAAAGGAGAAAGGTAGATTGGTGGTGTGAATGATTTGAAAGCCGAAAAAAAGGCGAAGATGTTAATGGATGAATATACTGCATTAGCCCAAGCACAGAACACGTGCGTCAATTCTCATGTGTTACTTTAACTGCTTATTATGTTCATAACTGATTTAGCCAAAACACACGTCAATGTTTTGTCTTTTTTCAAATAACATACACGTGCTATTATTATTATAAAAGGTTGTTAAAAAAAAAATATGTTTTAAAGGTGTGAAAATAAAAGGCTAAAATATATATTTGATTTTTATTTTCGTTGAGTTTTGTCAATTTAGTCTTAATATTTTTTTTTTCGATCTTAATTTTCGTCAATTTTAATTCATTGTTAATGTTGTTTAAATAATTAACAGTAATGGATAGTGACTGTCACGTGTTACTTTGTGATTTTTTTTATTTTTTATTTTTAATTTCTGAAAAAAAATATCCATATGTCAATCTAACGTTGTGTCACGGGTTAGAGTCAATGTTTTTATATTCAATTTTATACCTATGTTTGTTAATTTTGTTCATTTTAATCATAATTTTTAAAAATGGAGCAATTTTGTCTCTCTCTCCAAATTAAGACTAAATTTAATTTTTCATATAGAAGTTATAATGATGTTTTCGTTATAATTCATATTTTTATTAAATATTGTTTATTTAAGGTTACGATTAGTTTAAAATTAGGATGAAAATTTTAAGAATGAAGGCGAACATAATCTAAAATTTTAAGAGGTTATTCCTCGTCCTTAAAATTTTCGTTCAATTTTGTACATAGGTGTATATGTGTGATGTCACTGACAATATGAGGCTGAATGATGTATACGGGTTCATAGACCCCTCAACTCACTCATGAAGACAATAAGTTTGATGACATCTAAGCATATGTGACAAAATGCCTTCAATGGAGAAAGGAAAACTATTTTGTTCCTTATATTGTTGGGTAAGTGTACTTTGTTAACTTATGAATATAATATGGCATTTTAATGCATAATAATGAACTTATTTTCTTCTCAGGCATCGTTGGGAGCTACTTGTGGTTGATAGATTTGGATTGTAGATGATGTTGAGTTTGATAAAATGTATTATGTTGTTTCTATTCTGGTCTGGTTTGAAAATATGTGAAGGTTTAAAATGTGAAAACTAACCAAAACAAAAAAATCATTTAAAAAAAAACACCCACATATTACATTGGTTGTTACTCCAATCGAAGCAAAAAACCACATTTAGTCTTGGTTCCTACCATAACCGAAGCCAAAAGTTCCCCACATATGGCCTCGGTTCAACAATAACCGAAACCAAAAAATCATCATATTTTAAAATAATTACGTAATTTTAGGGCCATTGACTTTGGTTGCTAGTTGAACTGGAGCAGAATATGAAGCTTTTTCTTCAGTTGTAAATCAAAGCCAAAAGCTAACCCTTTTTTACCTCACTTAAATATGTCTTGGTTCTAGAACCACATCAGAATGACAAAAATAATCGCAGCCAAAACTTTTTCCTACATTATTGACTTCTTCGATTGCCTCTAAAGAGTAAAGGTTATCTCTTCTGTGAAGTTTTTTATGTGGTGAGTTATTCTAAATGGAATATCCATAAAGGTTAATTTAAGACATAAAGTGATCATCTTAAACAACAAAAATTGTGTTATGTGTGGTGAGTCAGGGATTTTGGGGGTAAGTCATAACCAGGTTTCAAGCACATTATGAACATTTCCACCTTTTGAACCTCAACCATAAAGGAAATATGTTATAGAGAGGGGAGGGGGGGTTGGAAGGCTTCCTATAGTGTGGAATCTCCAGAATCATAGGAATTAAGAAAATTTCAGTTTTCACCCAGTTAAGAGTATGGACATGGTTAAAACATAAAAATGCAAATGTAACCTTTTCATTTTTTGATTGGTGTTTTTGTCCCATAAATTGTTTAAGATCAATAAGATAGGTACCCATCACATACTTAGGATTGTTGGTATATTAGGAAGTAGGAATTTACTCAGTTTTGAGGGAGTTTTTTTACCATAGGAAAGTTATACATTAGAAGGTGTAGCAAGATGGGAGAGGATTAAGGCATTTGTGAGTTAAGAAGAATAACTTGGTATTTGTAAAGGGATCTATGATCTATCACCTGGATTTTGTGGTCTATAGTTCTTTGTTTTTGCTACAGGTATAGTTTTCAACTTCTACCAAGGAAGACTCACTTATGAAAATCTCTTATGGATGCAACATTATTCATGCCAAAGTTATTAATAAAGTTGTTGTACGTGTTTAAATAAGAAGAGTTCTCTATAAGCATGTATACATAGGCAAATTTTGTGACGTGAGCCTATAAGTGAAGGATTATTATTCTGTTCTAGTATCTTAATAGATAAATGTGTTGTGTACTTCTCTTGACAAGTTGTTTGATTATATAGTATATTTTGTGGTAGTTTTGTTATACATGAATACAATTTTCATAGACTTTTTGTTTAAAATACAACCTTTAAAACTTATCATATGAATATTATGTATTTAGAAAATCTTATAAATATGTGTATAAGAATTAGATAAGTTAGAGTACCCTGAATATTCTGTTATATATCTATACATAAGCCGAAAAAAAAAACAATTGTACCAATAAAAACTAATAAGTGGAAAAGACCACCTGTAATATAATTTGAAAAGAATAACTCTAGATCAATTCTGTTGGGAATTTGAATCCACTTTTGTCTTTACTGAATTGTATTCTAGAAACCCTTTTGCACTTATTATAATGATAGGAAAATACAGATTAAACAAAGGTAAATAATAATGAATTTCAACCTACCATCACCAATTAAGATAATATATATTAATAATACCATAAATTAATATATTTAAATATCTGTACTAATAATAACAATAAATAAACTTTCAAGAACCCTTAACCGTCTACATCTTTGGTAAATAGACCAAAGTTAATTGGGACTTAGATTAAATTACAGAAGCATGTAAGAATTAAACATCAGAAAATAAACTTCATTCATTTTCACTACCCTTATTATATACATACAGGTATATATTTCCATGGAATAAAATAGCATGAATTTATGAACTTCCATGTAAGTCGAAACTATATTGAATTTATCAGATTTCTTGACCTCTGTATTTCATTTTATAGACTTTCATATTAGTTAAGATTATTGAATTTATCAGATTTATTTAATGTGACGGAAATTATAGGAATGGGTGAAGATTAGTTAAAAACTATGGGTATGGTGGTGCAAGAGTATCTATATATTATTACTTTTCTGTTCCAAAGGTCTTCCCTCGACGTAGAGCAAGATGAAGATGTAGTAGATGTAGGCGTAGACGTACACGTATACATCTTCTAACTTTTCAATCAAAAACATAAAAATTATCGTATGAAACTTAATAATTAATTAATGAATTTCAGTACTTCCATTTTTTGAAAAAGTCAATATTTTTGTGTTTTGTGAGAGGGATAAAGTCCAACCTAACATCGCATCATGTTGCCCTATTTTTCATGGCCAAATAATAATCATATAGACTTTGATAAATAAGTTGATCTTTGGTGGAAAAAAATTCTTGCCATCATTTATGCGTGAGCTATAGATTAAAGACTTTAGACAAAATTTCAAATCAGAAAAGGATATTGACTTAAGAATATATAAATAGAAGAAATTTCTCATCTCGTGACCCAGTTTTGTAGGTTTAATCTCAAAAAGTTATAGTACAACATTAGAACTTATATTTATATTTGTTATTCAAATTAAGAAAGAATTAACGTTGAAGAAAGATAATTTGGATTCTTATATAAGACAGTTTGGTTAAAAACAATGAGAAAAGGAAAATAATGGCTCAAATATGCATTGTCATGAATCACGATTACCTTCACAGTCAAATACTCATTAAATTGAATTCAATAGAATACATCTTTGTTGATTTGTTCTTATATGACCGTCATACGTGTTGCTTAGTTATAATTTTTTTTACTACAGTTCTAGTAAAAATTAGAAACAACCGTCATATTATTTATGTGATGAGAGTCGTAAGAGGTTTTTATTTTAAAATTTATTCTTTGGTCTTAAACGTAAATGGGATTAACTTTGTGTGGTTTGGTGATAACTACTTGAGACTATGAACTCAGAGGAGTATAGGTACTATAAGAGAGAGCACCTTTAATGAATTTTATATTATGAACAAATGAATTCAATATTAATTTTTTTTTTCATTTTCTTATATAAAATGATTAATTCTAATTTGAATTTTGACGTTATATATATTGGAAACATAATAGAAATAATAACTAATAGAAACAAAATTTAAATCAAAACTTTTTATGTAAATATACAAAATAATGAAATACACAAAATAAAAAAGAGGGAACAACCACACAAAATTTTTAACATGAAAAATTTTCAATATGAAGAAAAAATATATGGAACTTAGTTTAGAAAAAAGAATTTGTTAATAATAAATAATAGGTATAGGTACATCACAAATGCTCTTAGAGTTTTTTAAGATCAGCCAAAAAATGTTTTCTTCAACAAAGTAAATAATAATACAAAAAAGCACTAATAAATATTTAACTAAACAAAAGAAGAAATAAAATATAAGAAATGTGGTATGAAACTTTTTTTCTCCAAATTAATTTATCTGCATAAATTTATGTGGAATATTGATTACTTTTTTTCTCCTTTTTCACTCTCTCTTAGTTTCTTTTTTTTTCTTCACCATATTGTCATACGAAGGATTACATTATTTTAAGATGTACAATGAACTCGACTCGTAACTCATAAAAGAATTTTTTTTTTAATTAAGTCAGAATACCACTGGGTTTAATCTCGTGATCTATGTTGTTTATTACTAATGAATTAAGTCTTTAACTTCATTATACCAAAAAGAATGCCCTACACTTCACACTTATACGAGTCTTCGTGCACAGCATTGGACCATAGAGTGTGGTAAAGGGAGCTTTCTTCCTGCACTCTCAAATTTCAACTTGCACCCCCATGAAGTTTGTAAAATGCCCGTTTATCTTTATGTTTTTCACATTATTTTTTCTTTTTCTTCCTACACCAGCAAGGCAACCTCTGTATCCTATTCTTCCTTGAATTTTTGTTTCAGATTCATTGTGAAAATCCTTTGTCACTGTCGGAACAGTCTTGCGCACTCATTGTTCCACCGCATCTATGTAAGAGATTGGTTTTCATAACTATTGTCATTCTCATTGTTGTTTATGTTTATTCCAAATTAGTTATCTGTAAAGTATTCCAAATATAATCTAAAAGGTTTCCAAAAGTGAAAATCCTAAACAATAGGATAAATTCGAAAATTTCAAGTACAAGGGGTTGCGGGTTGAAATTATGGGCGTGCAGGAAGAAATGTCTATGATAAAGTTATATATTGGGCTTTCAAGCACTGCGGCAACACATGTTTTAGGTAATTGCTATATAAACCCCCTTAAGTATTACATGCACACACCCTTTATATTTTTATAAGAATATCCCTTTCAAACTAATTGTGAAAATTATTTGTCATAGCTTAATCAACTAACTAAATTTTATCAATTATGAAGTTATAATTCAAATAATCGATTTAGTTAAATTAGTCAATTATATAATAGTTCTAGGCAACTGCTAGGGTAGACAAAAGGTATTCGTTTTTATGTTATACTAATAGTAATGCTTAAGATTTTTAGGTTTAATTAGTCGAATGATATCTACTTTTGTTTAAATGTGTTAGTTTGGTACCCACTTTTAAAAATGTGTCAATCTAGTCTCAACTTTTGAAAAATTATCTTAATCAGGTCCCTTTCAAAAACAAAAATTACTAGAGTCGTTAATTTAATTTATGATTTTTACCACTAAATTTTAATATAAATATCAATACTTAATTTTATAAATCATTTTAAATATCAATATTATTAACGGTGTTAATAATTTTTAGCTTAAAATGACCTAATTGGGACATTTATTCAAAAGTTGAGACTCAATTAACATTTTTTTAATAGCGATACCAAACTGACATATCTAAATAAAAGTGACATCATCTGAATAATTAAACCAAATTTTTATTATAATCATAATTTCACTGTGCACCATAAATTGCTACCAGATTAATGGAATAATCCCTTCAAGTTATGCTCACTTCATCGTTTGTTATACGAGGGAGCGCAATTTCCAACTGTTCCACCTGATTAGCATGTATCAGATTTCTCATAAACAATATTGGAATCATACTAGTAGTTTTACACCCTAAAATCTCAATCCCATGATTAAACAGATTTAAAATATATGTGTTAATCTATATTTGTGTTATTAAAGATATTTGTGTTAATTATTTTCAATGAAAATATGCATGTTAAGGATGTTATTAAAGTAATTTATTAATTTTATTAATAATTAATTGTTTAATTTATCTTAAATTCATGAAAGTCACACGTGCATTTACTCAATTAATATAAATTATTGATTGATTAAATTATAATTTAATCAATTAGATTGATTAAACAAATTAATAGATGATTATTATCAAATTAAAAGTATATTTTAAGAAATAATTAATTTTCCTTTTTTCAACTAATACTTTTATAACCGAAAATGTTTAGATTTTAAAGACGAAACACATGCGCACATGTGTCAATTTTTTTTTCTATTCCAACAAAAATTTATGAAATTATTTTATCAAAATTAATTACAAAAATGAATAATTTGTATAATTTATTATTATTAAATATCTTTTTATTATAAATAACTATTTGAATTTAAGAATAGTATTAATTGAAATGATAAAATAATTATTTTAATTTATAAAATAATTAAATTTAAATTAACGATCGTTAAAAGTGAAAATGTAAATATAACTATTTTAGTTTAAACTAATGGCTACTTAAAGAATAAAATTGAAAAAAAAAGTACAATATATATATATATATATATATATATATAAATAATTTTAATATTACAATAAAAAT
>Ga0099822_1004747_pt1 | contig 17730 bp, 9 predicted proteins | sample CowpeawhiteBW_FD_76839 | JGI IMG/M metagenome (GOLD analysis project Ga0099822, IMG submission 76839) | Root nodule microbial communities of legume samples collected from California USA - Cow pea white BW | ecosystem: Host-associated > Plants > Roots > Nodule | place: USA: California | collected...
AATAATAAATATAATATAAGAAATAAATATAAGATTCTAAATATCTCTTTTTAAATATTATTTTAGGATAAAACATCTCTATAAAAAATATATATATATATATATATATATATATATATATATATATTGTGCATGTATTAGGATGTGACCAGTATAATGTACAACACTTATAAAGTGTTGAAGTTGGAAAGTGTTGAAGCTGGAAAGTGTTGTACATTATACTGATCACATCCTAATACATGCAAAAAAATTTAATTTCAAAAAAGTTCTTCATGAACTTAATACGTAAAGTATAGGTATCCCTTACGCAGACCTAAAGGAAGACTATACTAAACAAATATTACATGCTTTCTCAATTTGAAGATTACAAATTGATAATCTTCTTATATTTTAGGTATAAATTTCATCAGCCTATTCATGTGTTCTTCTATAGCTATGGAATACTCTCCAAAAATGATGAAAGACTTTAGTTTTTCAAAAAATTGCACAAAATCTTCTTATGTAGAGTCCCTCGACAAAGGATGGAGAGGCATAATTGCCGCACAGTTACCTAATTATCACTGCATTTTTTAGTAGAAATTACCAATTGCTTTTGATAGGGATATCAACACTTCAGTGGGTGAAGAAAATGGGCCGAACGTAATGACAGGATATGAGGATGAAGCAACTAACTGTATCGTTGATTCTCTTCTCAGATCAATCTGCTTATGAGCAACCAGATGACCATTAAACAGATTATTGCAATAAGAACACAGACTTGTGTTGAAGGTTATAAATTACAGAAGGCCACATATTACAGTACCTCACAGCGCCTTGTAGTGTCAGCAAGAATTCCAAGTGCCTCTCCATTGGGAAGAACAGCTAACACCCATGGATGGGATTGATACAAGGATGTAGTTCCAGGTCCATAACCCCATGCATCTGTGTTCCATGTGAAAACCTGCAAAGGAAACATAACTGATCAGTATGCAAATAATAACTAAATCTTTTTTTATAAAGAAAAATTCCATAAGATTGAGTTACTCTTTTGCCAGTCCTCTCTAGGTCTCCACTAGCTTCTCCAGTTCCATAAAGGGAGGAACCTACGGGCAGCTGATTCAGAAACAAATTCAATCAATTTATGAATTCCAGGGAAAAGACAGCAGCAAACAAAGCCAGCAAACTAGAACTCTCAAATTTAAAAGATAACCAATATTTTTAAGATTACAACGAAAAGATCGGTGGATACAAGGAGCAAATAAAGTAACTGACCTCAAGTTTGACAACCTGCTGCTCTAGAAGACACTCAAACGTAGGGATATACAAAGGAACCTTCTGAGTAGAGATAGGTGTGTCTCTATCCCTGCTATTCGCAAAAGAAATACTGGGATACGCTGCATCTCGATCATTCACAGAACAATCAAACCGGAACACTCCATCTTCCAAAATAGGAACAAAAATCATACTCCCTGATCTAACATCGCTGCCACTAGTAACTGCCTGTCCTTCATAATTAGCCATTTTGGGCACAAGCTTCTCACAAAACCGCTTTCTTCTGCTCACCAAAAAAGCACTAGTCACAACACAACTACTCAAGTGTTCAACTCAATCTTTGTCCAATTTAATCAAAATTACTAAATAATCACGAAAACACTTTCACTCACACTCAACGAAATTCAGAAATATCAATAATCAGGTACAAGTAAATGCATCAGCAAGAACAAGCGAGTTAGTTTTCTCTCTATCTCTCTCCCTCTCTCTCTCTCTCGATTCAAATAAGATACTAAAAATTCCACAATCCAAACTCCGATTGGCGACTGATCATACAAGAACAAGTTAGTTAGTTCTCTCTCTCTCAATTCAAAGGTTTGAGTAACAAGATACTAAAAATTCCACAATCCAAACTCCGATTGGCGACTGAACATACAATAACAAGTTAGTTACTTCTCTCTCTCTCTTGATTCAAAGTATATCACGTGACATTTAGTAAAAAGCTTCTCGAAATTTCCACAACCTAGATCGACGGTAGCATCAGAAAGAGAAATTTAGAGTTCGAAAGTGCGATGCGGAAGAACGAAACAGTATCAAGGAAGGAACCTGTGAGCGACTATGTAAGATGAAAATGGCGCATTCCGAAGAAGACGGTGAAGATGATTGCGATAGCGAAATGGAGATAGTGAGACCGACGGAGATTGAAGGAAACTAACTTTGCAGCAGTTACACCATACTAATGCTTCCTCGATCATCGCGTCGTGACTTTTGATTTCTATTTATATCATTATTTTATTAAATTATATTAATATTATTATTATATTGGATTCGTGACGCACGTTTTGTTGTAGTCGACACGACAACTGTGGAAGAATGAATTCCATTCGGACATTGAACAGTGGAAAGCTCTTCTCTGTGTTTTCTGGTGCATAGATATTATTCCACCATTGTTTTATTTTTGGCGAGTTAGAAGTTGTTGCTAATGAAACAAAAAGAAACGTGAAAGGTACTGAATAGTTTATTTGGATAATATTCTTAACGCTAATTATTATATATATAAGATATCGTCTATTTTAGAGATCAAAATTTCATCACCATCTTATATTGACAATATTTTCAAATGTAATAATTAAACCTAAGAAATTTATTTTATTTGAATTTAGATTTAATTACTTTTTTATCCCTATTTTTTTTCAAAAATATTAAATTGGCTTTTTTATCCCTACATAAAACTTAAGAACTACATTTCATAGCATAGATTTTTCACTATGTTTAAATGTTTGCCTAAGGACAAATGAAATCGATCGAAGTAATTGGTTATAAACAATGACCCAAAATAGTAAATACATTCAACGTGACTCAGTATTGCAGTATAATTAAATAACACAGACTTTAAATTCAATTAACAATTTTTATACCTGAAATTTCACATTTTTCAATTGAATTCTTCATTTTCTTATATGCTTTATTTGATGACAAAAAACTTAAATTTAAATTCTTAAAATAGATTTAACATAAAAAAATTCTACTGGATACAAAATTTCATTTTGGAAACATTTAAAAAAAGATAAGATAGTTTAACCCACATTTTTTGACCCACTTTAAATCCACTCCTTTAACCACCATTAGATCATTTAGTTTGATTCTTTCAAGTAATTTGATGTGATGATCTAATGATGATTAAAGTGGTGAGTTAAAAATAGGTCAAAAAAAGTGAGTTAAAGTATTATTGTTTTAAAAAAATTCAATTGAATTGCAAAATATAAACATTAAATTTTTTTTAAAATATTTAATAATTCTAAAATTAAATAATACATGCAAAAATATTAAATCACTAATTTTGACTTTTTTTTATAAATAGTTTATCTAAAGTAACTTATGATTTTAAAAACATAAATATTGGCAATTTCATATAAATGTAAAATATCATTTACTGATTAATTCATTCTATAAAAATAATCACAATTTTTTAGAGGTAGGTATAACCTTCCTTATTAAGATGTTTCCTTTCAAATGCACACTTCTTGTTTCTTAAATAACATCAATTTATTGCCTTTTGTTTCTTTTATTTTCCAAGTCTCAAGTTCACCTTGTCAAATATTTGGATATTTTATTTTTGTTAATTATTATAATCCTAATCACAGTAATTAGATCCTAAAGCTTTTAAAGGTCTATTTATTGATTATCCTCCTGATAAAAAAAACGAATGGTATCATTCTAAAAGTTTTCATGTTTATATCACTATAAATGTCATATTTCATTAAACATAATCTTTTTTTTTTCAATCTTATTAAAATATTTAAAGTTGAGGAACTCTTTTTTTCGTATTACAACATCTATCTATATGGTCAATGAAGTCACTACAAATAGGAGGTAAGTGTTATTTGAAAATTTATCAATTGTGTCGAGAAAGGAAAAAGGAGCGTAAGTTAAATATTTTATTTTTCAATATATCAACATCGATAATCTCTCAACATACATTGAAGTTTTATTACTACATTAATTTCATATAAATTCCTACCTTAATTCTAGAAGTCATAACAAATGAAGATTGGACTCAAACTTTGATAAGAAAAGAGATGAATGCATCAAAAAGAAACTTAACGGGGAAGATTGTCGACAAACTAAAAGATAAAAAAAAAAAGGTAGAAAAGAATGTAAAACTTAAAAGAAATGAGACATTAGATAAGTATAAAACTAACTTGGTTGCAAAAGAGCATACTCAAACTTATGAAATTGAAAAACTTTATTGTCTGTAACAAAGATGAATATAAATCGAATTATTATTATTCAAACACCTCATCTTAATGTGCAATTAACAAAATTCCTTAATACTTGAAATCAAGTCCAATAAAAAGACCATAGATTTCATAATGCAAGTTAAATTGTTGATAAAAAAATCCACATTATGATACTCGTATCTCTTGGAAAAAACCTACTAATAGAAAAAAAGAAACATAATAAAGTACGTCATTCTAGTGTAGACGTTAAATTTTGAGTTCTTACGCGATCTGTGAAAAAGATTTTAGATGAATAACATACTTTATAACCTTAAAATAAAGGTTGAAAACCGAATGTAATTATACTATGATAACAAATTAGTAATCAACATTGAAATCGATGAATTTCATCATAGATAATTTTAACAAAAGCCTAATGATTATAATTCATGTCCCTACAATATTTCAGGTAATAGACATCGGCACTAAGGAGTTCCGACAAATTTTAGAATCTTATACATGGAAATAATTGATATTCAATTACCAAGGGTGGGTGAATATTGTAAATTCTCTATAATAATTGATATATTTTTATACTCTTTCTTAAAAAAATTGATTATTACAAATTGAAATTATTAGAAAGTGATTTATTTAATTATTATAAATAAAACAATTCTGTATTTTTCTTACTACTTCATCTCTCCAGTAAAAGAAAGGACAACAATGCTTCTTTAACATTGACGACATCTTTTTATAATTTATAGGAAGAAAATTCAGGTAAGAGGAAATTTAAAACTATTCATGCATATTATTTAACAAACCGAACTAAAATCCCTTGAGGTAAAGTTCATTATTTTCCAGATCAACAAGTGTTATAACAATCCTTCAACCACTCAAAGTAACATGTCATTGAACATCTGTTTCAAAGTAAAAAATCCAGTCAACATCATCTGCTTTGTCCTACAAAAGGATAACCAAATTATCTGTTAATTATACACTAATAAAACAGTCCTGTGAAGAAACAAACGCAACAAATAAACTTATTGTATATGGTACTACAGCATTTCATGGGACAACATATTTGTATCATAATCTGTTTGCAACGAGCAACATAACTCAGGATGGAAAAGCCATCATTGAATAATATAGCCCTGAATGAATATTTTTAGAATTGACGAAATTTCACACCAAATATCCCTTTCAATCATATAAAGAGATATAGTAATAATGTCTTTCTAATTCAACGTTTTCGTTTTTCACTAAATATGTGTTGTAAGTCTAACTTGTGATTCTCTATTTTCATATGCACTTGCATAATCAAACTAATCTAAGTGGACTCCCCCCAAAGATTTAAAAATTCTAAACTCACCAAATACTCACTTTACTCTCTAAAAATAAGACAATCTTCATGTGTGTAGAAACAACACTGCCTCCCCTTCTCTGTATCTCCCTCACCCACACTAGAACAAGAAAGGACGAATCATCCTCTTTTGCTATTGTTTGTTCCCACATACCACCCACCCTGTTCCTATCTGGGCATGATCATATCTTAAACAGTGTGCTTGTTAGTTGATATAGCTTTGCCTGAATGAATTAGTACAATGCCTTCAAATGTTTGCTTCTGGGTCCTATATATATATAATCATAAAATTTCAACCAAATACCAAACCTACATTGTCATTCTTAATAATATGTTGCTATAATGTGCTAACTAAATCTAAAAGAAAAATATTCCACACGGGAGGACATAATTGCATGATACTCCTGCTTCTTCATGCTTTGTTTAATCCAAAACATTTTCAAGTTAAACTAATGAGATGAAAGGTCTCAGTGAGTAGGGACACAACATCAAGCATTTCATACATAAATAATTATAACATGGTTATCAAACTCTAGAGTCAACTTGTAAAATCAGACAAGGTACGAGTTCACTCATGTGCAAGCTCATTTTCTGGGGGACTCAGATCAGACTCAAAGCAAGCTCATTTAACTTGGAGTAGACTTTTGAGTCCAAGTTTTGAGTGAATGAGGCGAGTTCAGCACAAAAGCAACTTGTGTTACATAACACAAAATTTCAAAAAACCAAGGCTCGGTTCAATCTCTATGTTTGTTGCGTGTTTGAATACAACTCTCTGGTTTGATGAGGTTTGTGATCTCCTACTCTACACCCCACACATTGTTTGACCACTGTTTCACATCTTACCTGATAGGCCACTATGTTGAATCTTCTCCAATCGCCATTGTTTCGCGATGTATCCTCTGCACAGTGGTCGTTGCTGCCCTGCATCTTCTCCAGCCTGCATCTCGTTTCTACGATGAGGTAAGTTTTCATTTCGTTCCTTTGCTCTTTATTTCACTTCTTCTCCAGCCGCAACAACAGTTCTTATTTTTTTTCTTCACTTTGCTTCTATTGTGTTTTTATAAAAAAAATTTCTTAGTTTTGTTCTGTTCAGTTCAGGCCATGGTTTCGTTCAATTTTTTTTCTTTATATTTCATGGTTAGTTGCGAAAGAGTTAAAACATCTAGAAACAGAACTAGTTCAAATTCTTGTGATGCCAATGTAGATGAATCATCATGTGGAAACATGGAGTAGATGTTTTAGGCACAAAAAAAAAGTTAAATGCAATTACTGCTCAAAGACATTGAATGAAGGAGTTTTTCAGATTCAAGAAAGGAAATAAAGAAAAAGTTGATGCTCAAGTGTTGAATTTTTCTACACAATTGTCATTTCATACAATGATATTAGAGATACAGCTTTTTCAAAAATGTGAGATGATTAAGAGATATGGTGTTAACTACAAATCTCCAATTATCATGATGATAGAAAGAATCTTTTCAAACAAACAGTGCAAAAAGTTTATCTAGTCCTTCAAGAATATCCATGAGTAAAAGAGAACAGATTGCACAATAATGTTTTATGGGTGGACAAATAAAAAGACATTAAATTTGTAACATTTTGGTAAACAACAATAGAGAGGACAATGTTTCTTTGTTCATTAGATACCTCAGAAAGCTCCAAACCTACATATGAAGTGTTTAAGATGTAGATGTTGTGAAATTTGATGGAGAGGACAATTTAATGCAAATAGTTACTTATAAGGCTCCAAAATGTTGACCTAGTTGGACTAAGTTCAACAAGTCCAACTCTAGATGCATTTGATCTTGATCATATAGTTTTTTTGCCAACATTGACTACGCACATTTTTCAGTTGAGGAAGTATTGGATGGTGATGAAGATCTTGGAAACAATGTGATTAGAGGATTGAAGACAAAAATTTGACTAGTCTATTCGGTATAGTTTGAGCCTATATTAGTCATGCACTACTACGCTTAGGTATTATATAGTCATAGAATTATTGTGTACTATTTTAAATAGTTATGGTGTTCAAATGTTGAATTAGCATGGTATAATTATTTTTCATGATAGATTAGACTCTAGAGTATGACAACCTTAATATTGCATAATAAACATTTCATCAATACATAAATCATAAAACATGACATTATCAACATTTTATCATATATAAATCATAAATTACAACATCAAAATATGTAAAATTCTCATCACATATTCTTTCATAACATTCATAACTTTATCTTTTCTTTTCGTCCTATTGATAGATCAGCTCAAAATCTCACATTGTCCACTCTTGTTTATGCCACATTTTTCCCTTGTCAAAGGGCACGGTTAGAAGTCGAACATCAACTAGAAATAAGGTCAATTTACAGCATATAAGTGGGTGCAAACCTCACTTTACAAGTCAATTTTGTAAATTGAGTTAGGCTTAAGTCCACTTCTTAACATGGTATCAAAACCAATAGTTAAAATCTATCCTAGCAAAGTTTGTTATTTGTTGGGTATATTGTCCCACCTATTATCGGAACACCTTAATGTTTAATCCCATGCTTGAGATGCATATGCCTCGGCATGAGGAGTGGGATTTTGAAAGTCTCACATCGATTAGAAATAAGACCAATTTACATTATATAAGTTAGTGCAAACCTAACCTTACAAGTCGGTTTTATGAGGTTGAGCTTGAGTTAGGCTTAAAGTTTACTTCTTAACCGACACTAAACTAACTCTATGAGAACCAAAGGAGACATTTATTCCTTTTTGTCAAAAGAGATATTATGTTTTAATATTAAAATGTATCTAAGCCTGGTATATTTAACAAAACATACAATTATGATATCATCATAAATAATATTAAAATAATCAATGCACAAAATATAGAATATTACGTTGAATATCCAAACAAGAAAAAATTAGGCTAATTAATCATAAAAGTCTTTTATGGACATTAAAACCTTCCAATCATAAAATTATATATATATATATATATATATATATATATATATATAATATATATATATATATATAGTGTTATTAATATTGAATAACGAAAAACATCGGATACCCTATAAATCTTTTATAAAGTTATGGTGGAAACAATAACAGGTTATGGCGGAAATATTAGAATTAAAAGAGATATAATATATGGATATAGATAATTAAAAGAATTTATATTTTGTCTAGAAGAATGTGAAAGGCGACAACTACCGATGAGCGGTGGAGATCAACAGCGACCAGTGATGGACAGTGGCTACCGACGATGAGTGGTGGCGACCAACACCAAGCAACAAGGCCAGTTCAAGAAAAAGAAGACAAACTTGGGAAGGGTTAGTGGGGTATTAGGTTAAAATAAATGTTTATTGGGCCTAGCCCAATTTTTAATTAAACATTAGTTGGGCTTTTAACTCCCTTAATAGACAGGGAAAAGAACGTATTCAGCCCTACAATTAGGGTTACGTTATGCTCAGTTGCATCTCACAAGCAAGTAGGGTTTCTCAGCATGTCGCTGCCCCTACTTCTTCACTCTGTCGCCTTTTTCACCATAGCCGTTCCGCACCCGCCACCCGTTGTGAAAAAAGCGGTCGCCATGGGCCATCATAAGAAACTTGCATCGCCACCGCATTCGTATGGCGGCAGGCTGAAAAACCGTCACCAGTTTCCGCCATAACCAGTTTTAATAACATTATATCTATATATATATACATATATATATATATACATATATATATATATATATGTATATATATATATTGTTCCACAAAATCATTAACTATGTATGAATTTTACTTCAATCCCAAACTATATTTTAGGTTGAAGGTAATAATTTAATAAGGTGTATAGGATCATAGGGTTATTTATTGGTTCTCATGACTTATCATATTGGGCATCTCATATTCTAATAATTTTCTTACATTTTAATATCTTTATCTTTTTCTGTCTCATTTATCTCATACACTAATATTCTCATTAATATCATATTTTACTCTCTTTATCCTTTGATTAAGATCATATTTTAATATCTTAATTTATCTCATTCTAACCTCTTAGGATGTAATTGTTTATATCATTTAATTAAAGTTCTTCCAAATAATATGAGCATTCATAAAAGTTGTTCATTTATTTTAGTGGCAGGTTTTACATCTCTCCATTTCTAGTTCCAACCTATTTCATCCACTTTCAGAGTTGTGCTAAATGTAAAACAATGCTAGGGTTGCAAAAAGCTATGAATATGATTAAAGGGTTTATTGTTCTATTGCCCTCAATTCCTATTTTTTATTCTAAAGGTGTTCAATCAGTCAAATGCTAACTAGTTGAAATTGCTATGAAAATGATTAAAGGGATTATCGTTCAATTGCCCCTCAATTCCTCCTCATTTTTTTTTTCATAAGGTGTTCAATAAGTCAAATGAATAAGTATAATACTAACATGTTACCAATTAGAGAGAAATATACACATACATCCACTAAACCATAATTACTCTTTTGCATTATCTTTGTATGAATAATTCTTGAAGAGAATGAAAGCACATTGTAACCACCACTGGCTCCGCTGTCATTGTCCCAACAGGAAGTCCCTCCATCACACCATTTCTCAACCATCTCTCAGGATAGGACCTTGTATTACTCAATCATAACCACATCTTTCTATTTAAGTTTTTGTCTAACCAGGGTCAAAACTGCACATTTATATACCTGCTTCTAGGAGTGATCATGGATTGGATTTTTAATGATCCAATCCACATACATTTTGGATCCAAATAATTGGATTAGATTTTCGATCCAAATATTTGGATCAAGTTTAAATCCATATCCAAATATTTGTATCAAGTTCAAAATCCAAAATCCATTTTTCATAAAATAAATTTAAATTGAATTTTCTAAAACTTTTGTCCATAAGACCAACACCATAGAATTTGGTAGATTTTTTGTCGGGGCCAACAAAGCAAAATTTCAACATAAGACAGACTCGACTGACTTTCGGTCGAGGCCGATCGAATTTTGGTCGAGCTCGACTTGGTCGAATTCGGCCAAATTTTGGCTAGGGTCGAATCGGTCGAATCGGCCGAATCTTAGCTAGGATCGACTCGGCCGAATCTTAGCTAGGATCGACTCGGCCAAATTTTAACGAATTTCGGTCGAGGACGACGTGACCAAATTTGGGCAAGGACCGACTTGGAGAAATTTCAGTCGAGATCGACTTGACTAGATTCGGCCGAATTTCGCCTAGGGCCAATTTTGTCTACTACAATCAAATTTTGGCCAGAGCCGACTTAGCCAAATATGGCCACACTTGGGCCAGGGCCTGATCAGTGAAATCTCGGTCAGGGTTGACTCCGCTAAATTCGTTGGTCGAAACCGACTCGGCTGAATATGGCCAATTTTCGATCACGGCCGACTCAGCTGAATATAATCAAATTTCGTACGGCTAAATTTGGGCTAGAACCGACTCGACCAAATTTTGGTCATGACCAACTCGACTGAATTCGACCAAATTTAGGTCAAGACTGACTCGTCTGAATACGATCAAATTTCAGTCACGATCGACTCTGCCGAATACGACAAAGTTCGGGCCAGGACCAACTCTGCCAAATTTCGGTCGAGGCCAACACGACCGAATTTTGACCGGAGTCGACTCAAGTGAAGTCGGACGAATTTCGGTCGTGGATGACACAGTTGAATACGGCCAAATTTCAATCGTGACTGACTCATTTGAATACGGCCAAATTTCATCCTAGGCCGTCTCAGCCAAATACGGCCAAATTTGTGCCAAGGCAGACTCGACCAAAACTCAATCAGAGCCAACTCGATTGAATTCGACCGAATTTTAACCAGAGCCTACTAGGCTGAATATAACCAAATTTTGGTCGCAGTCGTCTCGACTGATTACGGTCAAATTTTGTCTAGGTCGAGTCAGCCAAATGCAACAAATTTAGGATGAGGTCAACTCGACCGAATACTTCCAAATTTTGTCCAGGACCGGTTGGACCAAATTTCGATTAGGACCGACTTGACTAAATTCGGCCAAATTTCGTATAGGATCACGTCAACTCAGTGAAATACGACTAAATTTGGACTAGTCCGTCTCGACCTTTAGTGTAACCTAACCAAAAACATAAATTGAAAATTTGGATAGGAGATTTTGGATTATCCATTTTGAAAATCTAGATTTGGAGAATGGATATCCAATCTATAAAATATATAAAATGTAGATCAAATTGAAATCCAAATCCAATAAAATGGATTTTAAATGGATTGGATTTTTAAAAAAAATTGATATTAAATGGATTAGATCAGAGAAAAAGTGGATTGGATTTTTTGCCCACCCGTACCTGCTTCACCCCAATTTGAGTAAAAATAAAACTAAGCCTCATAAGGTTCGCAACCATTACATAATCATATAAGAGAAACTATTAAAACCTAACAAACCCAACCCTTTCCTACTGAGTGAAGGATCAAACAAGTAAAGAGTCAGCTTCAAATAAATGATAACAGTTCCACTTTATTTAGTTCTATTAAGCAACATTGTACCCATATAAAAGTGCAATCAAGTATGAAGCAACTTGTAGAGGTGTAGTTCTTCAGGCAAAAGATATAGGTGTGCAATCGTGTAGGAAAAAAATGCAAGCACTCTTATATAGCTAGATAGACAGATGGATGGATAAACATATAGATACCAACCAAAAGGGAAATGAAAATTGAAGCAACAAATGAATAGAAACATATAGATATCAGGAAAAACAGACATGCAAATCAATGAAATCAAATTTGAACACAAATCAACAAATAAAAAAAGACATGAGAGCAACAGAAATGAACCTGGCATGAAGGGCGTGCACACACAGCTCTAAACCCAGATACAGAAATTGTGAAGGAGTGTAAACAAGTGATAAAGGGAGGCACACGTGTGAGCAGCAGTAAGAATTTCAATTTCTAAATTTTTTGGTGGAATTGAATTTCTAATATTAATGTTAATAAATATATAAAGACAAAACTACTGGAATTTCAAATGCATTTTAAATACCCTATCCAGACAAATTATTTTACTGCACAACATTCCAAGTGCACTAAAACATCAATTACTTGCTTAAAATTCCTCATCCAAACAGTGCATATAAATTAAAGATCTGATTTAAACTAAAATACACAGTACAATTCTACAACTTAACATTTATGCACAAACCTAATAGTTATTAATAGGTGACTTCACTGATATAACAACGGTTGACCTCTAAGAAGGAAAAAGCCATGCTTCCATGAGAGGATGAACAAACCAGGGCCACATTATATCTTGATAGAACTAACCACAGTTCTCTTCTGCTTTCACATCTACAATGCCTTCATTAAATGGATGAACTTCAACCTGAATTTGGTCCATTGATGGTAAAACTTCCATGCTATTAGACTCATGGACTGGTTTCTCAGATGAAGGGTGAGTGATGCAATAATGGTCAGAATGCGGTGAATCTATATGCTCCCAATACAAAGGATCACATTCAACTGATTTATCTCTTTTCCATCCTAAATCCTGTGGAGCATCATTTGTTCTTACCCTTTCCAGAGCTGAACACATTAAAGTTATATCAGGCAAGGCTAGTTCACGCAATTTGGCCTTTAAAGTAACTTTTCCAGCATAATCAAGTTCCTGAAATTGCTTGTGCAAAGCATCAATTTCACGTTGTAGTGATACCTCAGACCCCTCTTCGCTCATTTCTTGGACACTGAAGTTTAACCTCCTCCAATGAATATGAATTGCCTGCAATGGTACTGATTGCAATGATACTTCAGACCCCTCTTCATTCATTTCTTGGAAACTGGAATTGAACCTAGTGCCATGATCTTGAACTACCTGCAAGGGTATATTGTACCTAGCAAGTTCACATGCACAAGGTAGACCATGTGTAGTTCTAATTGTGCAACCACATATAGAACTGTCAGTGCCAATGGTCTTAATTCGGTCATATTGATCAGATATATAACTCAATGCACTCCTTGATACAAATCCCACCAACATTTTGTACAATGGAGTATTGTATTCCACTGTATTTATGCTTTTCTCAAATGACACTTTAATCTCCTTGTGTTGCAATTTAATCATGTTATTTATAGCATCCCAACAACTACAAATGTCCCCCGCACTATCTTCAAGCAAGTTCTCCAACCTCCAATGTGCTGTTTCCGATCTGTACAGTAACACATAAGAGTTACCATTTGATATCTATAATCATATTAATAGTGAGCAACTTAGCATACTAAGTAGCATATTGGCACATAATAATAATTAGCATAATCATAATTAAATTAATATTTAACATAATAATAGTAGAAGCAGTTTAACCCACATAATTAAAGCATACCTGTTAAGTGTTGTGTTACCCAAATGCATCACTCGATCTATCCATGCCGTGACAAATTTTTCCTTATGAGGAGTAAGCCACGTATTTTTCACATAATCACCAAAATTTGGAAAATCTGAGCAAACTTTGTCAAATAATGCCAAACGATGCGTATACTCACCCTCGTTAGGAGAATTCATAACATTGTGCCATGCATCCATCACCAAGTCATATTGCTCCTTCGGATGAACCATCATCTTGCATTTGGCCTTCACATTCTTGATTATATGAAAACGACATAACAAATTAGAAGAGCTCGGAAAGACTGCCTGCACTGCATCCATCAGAGCAGTGTCTCTTACAGTTACAATTACTGGAGGCATCTCACTGTCTTTGACAATCAATTCTCTTAACTTCTCCAGTGCCCAAGTGAAGTTATCAACTTGCTCAGACTCTAGATAAGCAAATGCCACAGAGAATGTTAACTCTGTTGAAGTAACACCAACAATCTCAAGTAGTGGCAATTTATACCTATTGACTTTATAAGTATTATCAAGGAGCAAGACAGTATGGAAAGCGCTTAGAAGTTTGATGGCATCTGGATGTGCCCAAAATATATCACAGATAGCATCAGAACCATCCATCTTTCTATTCCAATATACATATTGATCATATTCCAATAACTTTTGTAGCTGTTGCATTTCTGTCCTAGGACCTTTCTGAGAAGATCGATAAGCTTGTCGAGCATTATAAATATGCCTAATAGTAGTCTCATTATTATGATCTTTCAATGTTAGTAGTATGTTTCTCGGCTCCACCATGTTTTTTGTCATATCAATGACTAAAGACTTCTCTTCAGCACTTAATCGGCCAGCATATGAATGTCCTACCACCAATGTTTCCCCTAATTCATGGTTGTGACGACCACACATTACCTTAACAACCCATTTTTCATTCTTTTTCAAAGCTTTTGCCCTTAGCTTGAAGGGGCACTCACATTTTTTGGTACTAGTCACCTTAGATAATGTATTCTTGTATGGTCTATATTTTCCACTCCTTTCACAGCCCATTATTACATATGTCTTCCCTTTGTTATTCTTTTTATTAGTTCTTGTACATGTTTCTGACCTCAAAATAGTAAGGACAAATCCATTCTCTTTTGCTACTTCTCGAGCCCAATTCAGCATAGCGTCTCGAGAAGGGAAAACCTGAAATATAAATAAAATTTTAGATTTTTATGGTCACATGCTGGTAACAAAACAAAATTAATTAACTGTTCAGTTACCTCCGTAGTATAAAATGGGTCATTAGAATCACCGGTCTCAATATTTCCTCCATCAGTCCGAATAGACACCTCCTTACACATCTGACTAACATGGTCTTCTATGTCTAGCCACAAATTGAAAAGATAAGTAAAGTTTGCAACATATTAAAAAAAATTAAAATATATTTAAACCAGACTTTATGTTGGTCAACTATAGGTAATACGTTCTTGCACAGATATGGACTACTATGTGAAAGTGAAGAAAGAATCCTGCTTCTATGAACAAAACAATTGCATAAAATCTCAACGAGTTCCTGAACAAAAATGAAGAGGCAAAATTCCTATGGAGCTAGATTAAATATAATTGAACTTTTTTTGTTAAAAAACCACCAGTTGCTTTTGATATATGAACACCAGCTATTTATACATTTCCAATTACCTAAATAACAAATTGCTATTGACAACGTATGATGATGTGTCACCCAAAATAACCTGACCAAAAATCCATGAAACAACTTAAGATTCCACTCACCACTTCTCCGTTCAATGAGAGCAATTTCTGTTCTCTTGGGTCCAGAAACCTCTTCCACATCAGGAATTGGAATTGCACTTTCTGCCAAAGAAAAGAGCAGAAAGTAGCACACTTTGATTTAGAATTGGCATTTTTAGAATCTTGAATGAAATGATGGATACAATTCAATGTAAAATGCAACATAATTTGCAGAATAAAACAAAATTGGTCAGCCTCCACTCCACTCAGATGGGAAGAAGAACTAAAACCCACGCAAAAACTCAATTCAGAAATATCTCAACTGAGGGAAAGAAACCATATTGCAAAACAAAGTCAAGGAAACTAATGCACAGAAATAGTAAGGTGAATATTCAAAATACAAAAAATAACATATTAGATCTGAAAAGTAGGATTTTCTGCAAGACAAACAAAACTACATAACACTATACAAAAGAATAAAACGCAGTAACAGCAGAGAAACTGATGGTCAAGAAAATAAGAATAGGTACAACACAATCATAAGTATAAATATACATTCATTAACCAATCAACTAAAATATTAGAATAAGCACATACCTAAGCGGTCCTTGTAATGCTTCTCACTAGTAGATACTAGCTTCAACACCTCATCCTCAGAAGGCAAGATTAGTTGCAGAACTTCTCCATCAGTTCCCCATGTATCAAGCTGTTTATAAAACATGACCATACAAATATTATGATCAAGCCGTTTATACTCTTAAGGATAGAATCAAGCACAATTTTTTTGCAGATGCTTTCTATACATGAGTTTCAAAATCATTGAAGTTTCATCTCAAAGACACACATACCATTGCACCCCTACCCAGCAATAATTGAATATGCAGGCGCCGTTTTGGCCTTTCCCATGATCCTTCCGTTTTGTGTATACTCACAGTAACAACTGATGATTTAAGATCAGCCACATAATGTGTTAATAAATAATTGCCTTTTGTGAATCCGTATCCATCACCATCATCCTCAAAAAGAACACCTTCAGCTTTTCCTGCCAGTGATTAAGAGTTCATTTGGATAAAAAACTTAATCAAACACTGCTTCCCATAAATTTCTCCATCAAATTTATTTTCATTTGATAAAAAGAGCTTATTTTGATAAATTGCACCAAGAAGCATATCCATATAAGAGTTTAGGGGATAAACTGTTTTCACAAGCTCAAATTAGCCCCCTATAATTTCTTTGAAACGCTCAGTTAATTATATCTGTACTTCCTTAAACAGCAAGGTGTTATCTGAAGAGTACAGACCTGACCAAGATAGTTGTGTTTGAACCAAAAATTTAATGCATCAACTTACCATGTTCGTCTAAAGCCACGAGAAGAGTCAAATCATCTGAAGGGTTAGCTTCTTCAACATGCTGAAGAGAGAGACCCACAGGAATAATAGAACCACCTTTCAAGTATAAGGCTGGCAAATCCTGACATGCCCCCAACAGAAACGAAATGAAAATGAAAGAAAATCAATTAAAATACAACAAAAGTAAAATACAAATAAAAAGTGCAGGAAAAATAAAGTACCGGATGTGCATCGTCGAAATCAAAACCCAACCATATCCCCTTAGGCAAGGTAATCTCCAATTTATCCAACCCCTGGGCATGTATGGTGCTGATCAAGATAAAAACATGTTAAATCAAGCACAACATCACATCAAACTTCTAAATTAAACTTGAGGCTGTGACACAAAAATAAAATGAAAAACCAGAGATCCTAAGACCACCGCATACTCATAAATATGCAGCACTAATGAATAAGAGAAAATATTACACATTTTTAATATTTACATCACCTAGAATTGCTTAACTTGTTTGAATAGGTTATCACCTAGGTGTAGTCTGTTCAGTTGTTCTGCGTATATCTGATTGAAGGACTGCTATAACTCATTTTAAGAGATATGATATCAAAGGACAAATTCAGTATAATACTTCTCAATTTCTCTATTCTCAACATGTGTTGGAAGTACCACAACGAATAGAGATAAGGCTAATTTAGAATATATATATATATATATATATATATATATATATATATATATGTGTGTGTATATATC
>Ga0099822_1004750_pt1 | contig 17727 bp, 11 predicted proteins | sample CowpeawhiteBW_FD_76839 | JGI IMG/M metagenome (GOLD analysis project Ga0099822, IMG submission 76839) | Root nodule microbial communities of legume samples collected from California USA - Cow pea white BW | ecosystem: Host-associated > Plants > Roots > Nodule | place: USA: California | collected...
GCATCGTGTTTCGTTATAAAATTAATTAGACAATATTATTAAAATTATAATATATATATATATATATTATATTATATAAATATATATATATAAATATATATATATAAATATATATATATATATATATATATATATATATATATATAAACAAAGACCTAGATGAAGAAGATGTAAGAGATTATATAGAGAAAAAAATCAAGTGTTTAAATATTGTCAAAATCATTCTTGAAGACAAAAGAGAAAAGAGAGAAATACTTTATGATCATATATTGTCATATCCATCTCGTTAGAGAGTGTTATTGAATTAAGTGAAACCATTATATATCTTCACTATGTGAAATGAACCCTATGAGCATTATTGTAACTGTTCTGTGTGAGCTATTATCTTTATTGTAATTGTGATTTCTTGATCTTAGGGGAGAATAAAACATCATACTTATAAAGGTTTGTACTCTTTCTCCTAGAGAAGATAAACTCATGATACTTGAAAAGATTGATACTCATGATACCTAGAGAGGTTGACACATGTTGTAACCTAGAGAGATGGATATTCATGCTATTTAAAGGTGTTGATTAGTGAATTTCTTAAATAGGTGACTTAGGAGACTATATGTAGCCTTAGGTGGAGGTGAACTAGTTTAAATTCCAGTGTGCATTCTTCTCTTCCTTACTCCTTGCTTTATTTATGTCTGCTATATTATGTTTATATGAAAAGATATCTAAATGTGTATAGGCTCTATTCAAACCCCTTCGCCTTTTAGAGCCACTTTGCACCAACAATTTCCATTCAAAGTATTGAATGTAAAAATGTTGATTTGCAAAATTAATTGCCTCCATTTCAAAGAGCTATTAACACTCATGCTGTGATGATGGAGAAACACAATATCTAAAAAAGATACAGAAGATCATGTAAAATAAAAATTACGATTTAATCCTTAAAAAACGTCTTAAAAAATGAAAAGAGAGATAAGATATTTAAATCGTCTTAAACCTCGATTTCTAAACGATATGAAGCTATTGAACGCAGTAGGAACATATAGAATTCTTGTTATAAAGGTCAATGAATTTGTATCGTTGAGAACTCTATTAAACTACAATGATGGATGGTGGAGAATATTTAGATTAAATCACAAATCGTATGCCTAATTGATTTCTCTTCCATTTCTTAAATATCTCGTTGTCTTTATTTTATCAAATAACCAGTCAAAAATAGCCTGCCTGATTTTGAGTGTAATTATTTTTTAGCTCTTTATAAATTTGATTGTGTTGTGAAACACAAATTATGTGTACCATTCTGATGTAAAGTATGTTTACATTTGGAGGACTTTTGCATAAAGTGTCTCCTAAAAAACTATAAACCGTGAATTAAAAAGATAAAAAAAAAAAAACTATCTTTTATCAAGCTAAATTGAGGATATCTACCCTAAATTTGAGCAATGGTTTAACATTCAACAATTAATTATTTACAGAAAAGGAAAGGTGCGAAGAATGGTGAACCATGATTTTTTGCCCTACTTTTACTCTTGTTAGAGTTAACGAAGACACATGAAGCTTCAAATACCTCATTTCCATTGAACCCTCTTTGTGGAAGGGACATCTTTAACATTGATCTGAAACTCCTAACTCTACATCCCATTGACATGCAAGTTCCCACCCTCCATACTAGGGCATAGACATCTTCAAAAGGTGGTGTTATAAGCAAACATATTTTGTTAAAAATCCCAATTCCAAGAGTCAAGTTCACAACTTGAATCACCCATGGAAGGAAGGGAGGTAAGCTTCTCGATGAATTATGGTGGATTGGGGGTGGGAGCCTAGAACTTCTTTTTTCAAAAATAGAAAGTGGACTCCATTTTTTTATGAGAAATTTGAAATTAATGGTTATTGCAACAATAAGTGGTTAATGGAAAAATAAATAGACAAGATTTAGGATCAACATTACTTTTGTGTATAAAAATGCATGCACGATATTCTTTCAGTGGAAAACTTCTACTCCTTCCTTCCCTCTCTTTTTATTGTCCAATTTTTAGAACAATTCTTCTTATTTTATGTCCTTTTTGAAGATCAATCCAATATTACTTATTTTTATTTTAATAATTGTGTTCTTACTTTTCATTCAATCTTTAAATAATTTGCATTTATGTACTTATTGTAAAATAGAAATAATATACATACTCATGACAATATCAGGATGGAAAAATTATATATATAAACTTGAAAGATAAATGAAAGGGAATGAAAAAGCAGAGAGCTACTTACCTATACAAGTCTTAGGAAGCATACAATTAGTCTCATGGCCTTGGCAAACTTTAGAATTTGATGTTGTATTTTTCCATGGCAAAACAAGAGGTGTAAATATTTTTATAATTTAATCTTCGATTGTTTTAGAATTAGTTATTATCATGCTTCTATCTTTTGACATCTTAAAATATTCTCGATATATTGGAAAGGAAAAGGCTTGCTTTGTTTAGAAAAGAAAATCGACACATAGAATTTTCTACAATTTTAATGCACCAAGATCTTGGTCTCTTCATACTTTATAGCATTTTTATTATAACAGTGCCCTATCTTTGGACAGATAAGAAAAGTGAAATGTATCATATAGTTCATGAATATAACATAAGTGGTACTATATATTAATTAACTATGAAAAATACATATTTGACCTTGGTTGAACTTTTTCATTATTTGTACAATATTTTTATTTCAGAAAATTATTAAAATATTAATATGGGCTTTATGAATATATATTTTCAATATGATAAAGACAGTTGCAAAAATATAAAAAATGTCATATTATTTCATCAATTGTTGATATAATGCATTGTATCATTTACGTATATGTAAATGTCATTTTTACTTTAAAAATTAATATTTTCAGGGGTCTACTGTACTTTCCTTTTAGTTTTATGTCTACATCATTACTAATTACTGATAGTGGTAATCTGTAATTTTTATTTTTTATTTTATTTTACTAAATGTCTAACCAAACTTTCTCTCAATGCAGCAAGGTTCCTTCTCAGTATGATCTTATCATGTTGTCAAGTATGAAAGACAATAAAAAACTCAAAACATGGGAATCTTTCGCATTAAAACTTGGTCAATAAACCTTTTAGAATGGGAAATGAATCCCATTTTAATTTTTTTTTTCTTGTTCACTTAAACCAAACTACATAAACTTCCAGTAATAATATTAACTTATAGGACCATATATTATGTTCTTTCCATTACCTTCTGTTTATGTCTATTGAGCTTGTGTTGGTTAATGGGCATTGATTATTTAAGGGGGCATTAACCAATACAAGGCCATGATGATTGAATCCTATTAAATTTTCGTGTGCATGAATTTGTTTGTATAAATTATGCTTATAAAAAAAAACAAATAGTATATTTTTTTATAATTTTTTTTATCAGACAAAGTTGGATAATAAATGAAGAACACTTGAAGTGTTTTAATCTTTTACAAAAAATATCCTAGGCAACACGTTTTATAGGTACCAACATTGCAACAGTTCAGAGTAAACCTATTAGAGAGTTGATCTAGAGACAATATATACTGCTAAGAAAACACAACCTCAATTATGTTCCCAGGTTGTACATAAATTTAAATTGTAGGTAGCTAATAAAAAAGCTTATGCACATTAACTTATAATTCAACATTTTAATATTCAATAGAAGTCTATTATTCATTTCTTATAAATGTTTGTAGATAAATAACTCTGTATATGTTAGAGTTTGATTGAAACCCTGAACTTGTATTGGTTAATGTGCATTGATGAGGGGGTATTAACCAATACAATTCAAAGGGATTCAATAACTTTATTCTCTCTCTAAATTCATATCAATGAACTTTGTTATATGCATTTTAAAAAACTGAGAAAGAAAGTTACTAAGATGATCCTATTTTTCATTATTTTATGCAGAAAAAACCTACAAAGATGTCTGTGCCTCAATTTGGAGGGTGGGAACATAAGGCACCAGGAGTGCCCACTGATTATTCAATTGTGTTCGGTCAAGCAAGGGAAAACAAAAAGACTCAGAAAACTAATTTAGCTGAAGTCAAACGTTTAAGCCTTGGAAATGAAAGGGATAACCTAAATGGAAACCATCGTCATGGAAATGGAAATGGAAATGGCCATGGGCATGGGCATGGTCATGATCATGCTCGTGGTCATGTACATGGACATGGACATGGAGCTGGACCTAGTCATGGGCATGATAAGGAAGATTCTCCTTCTACAGTGAGTCCTTAATCCTTGATTACTTTGCTATTAAAGTTAGTTTATCATTTATGTTTATTATTACTCTTTGAATTTTTGTTCTTAAGACTTTGACTTTCAATTATTGTGTTATCTATGTTTTTTTTTTTTCAAATATTACACCTAGTTTTGATCCATGTCCCCTTAATCAATGCACATGATCAATAATAGGTGTAATGTTTTCAAAGTAACAAATGGAAAATAATTTTTCCTTTTCTCTATGTTATAATTACAATTCTCTTGATCTCACTATGATAAGTTTATGGACACTAAAATGAATTACAAACCATAAATATAGAAATAAAAGGTAAAGAAAACAAAATGAAGAAATATGTGTATAAGTTAAGGCAGAATGTTCAAAGGTAACAAAGCAAAGTATAGTATGATTAGCTCACTAAAAAGATGTCAAAGACCTATTAACTTGTACCCAATACAGGCTAGAAATCATTGTTACCTTAGGGTTGGATTAAAAAGCTACAAAAATGAGAAAAATATAAAGAAAAAAATATTAAAATTTTTGCTTTGAAAAATCAACTTAAATTTTAAAATTTAGGTACAAAATGTAGAATATATAAATATAATGAACCAAATTAAATTTTAAATATAAAGTTTTGTATTAATATTAAAATAGTTGAATTTATAAAATAAACTAATATCAATAACAAATATACCTTTTTAATTTTGTAGAAACAATTAAAAGTTTTAAAATATTACATGACGTGAATATAAGCTTAAGATTAATAAAATGTTCTTTTCTAAAAAAATAAAAATAAAATAAGAAGTCAACATATTTTATCTATCGTATTAAGTTGGAAAGACAAATTAGTGAATTCAAAAATATAGTCCAATCCACCACATTTTTGTCAAGTTAACTTGACCAACTTAATCATCTTTACATATATATATATATAGTAATTAAGAATTTTTCTAATGGAAAAGTTAATGTCAAAAGCCATATTTAAATATTGGGTAAGTATGTTTTAGTCTCTAAACTTATACAAGAAGTAGGATTCATTTTTATATTAATCTTTGATATATTTTTGTCCTCAAACTTTACAAATGAATGAACATAATCCTTTTAACTTGACCATGATAACTTTTTTTAAGTGTTGAATGATGTTTCGACTGATATTTGAGTTGTTTATACTATTTGACACATTTCAACTCTAATGTCAACTTGAAACACCATTTAACACGTAAAAAAAACTTTATTGTTTTAAAAAGACTATATTAATTCATTTTTAAAGTTCAAAGACCAAAATGTATCAAAGTTTAAGACAAGAATGAATTTCAATTTTACATATAAGTTTAGGAACTAAAACATACCTAACCCTTTAAATATCTATTGAAAGAAAAAAAATCATGAAAAAACTAGATCAATACTTAAGAAAGGAAAAGAGTAATAACAAAATTATGAAGAATAAGAAGGCTTTCTTGCAGCTAACAAAATCATAACCTATAAAATTGGAAATTCTAATATAAGAAGTTCTCAATCCTATCATTGGTTATCCTATCAACGGAAGAGTAAGTTATCAAAACTATATATTATTATCTTATCAACACAAAAGTTGCATACACATAATGAAAGATCATGGACGAGCATAAATATAAACACTTTCTCCATCTAATTAGATGTCAAGGCATAATATTTCTAGGACGAAAAGCAAAAAGAACAAGTTGAGTTAACTTCAAGTCATATAACCCACATTAGTTAAGATGATCAACATTGTCCATCACAAGAGTAAGGACCACAATCTCAATAGTTAGAGCATAATAAATATTGATGTAGGTTGAAAAGTAATGGAGAAATTACCTTGACTATTACGAAAGAGATCATCATAAGAGACAATATTAAAGTTACTACAAGAAGCACCATTTGTATTCCCTTTAGTACAATTTGTTAAAAGAGGAAACCAATTGGCTTCGATTATCCTCGGTGCAAAAGGAAGAAATAAGAATGTAAAAGAATTTAAAGAAAAGAAAATCATTCATATCATTACCTTTAGATAGTCTCCCTCTGATAGAAAATTCAAATTTAATGTAGGAAAACCCTTGACCATGAGGGCAAATTTGTTATCAAACTGTAGAGAATTCTTCATTTTCCAAACCATCCAAATGATTTGGATCACAATAGAGCTCACTATAGTCATCATGGGTTGTGTACGTTGTGCACTCATGAAATCCAATAAATTTGCATCACAAAATTCAACCTTAAAAGGATAATAAAAAACAAGCTAAGTTTATTCTTTTCATCTTACATAAAAATTGCATAAATATACCATTGTAAAAGCACTTTTGTATGCACATAGTCATTAAAAAATATCAGAAGAAATTACAGGTTATTATGCTTAGAATGTGGTTGTCACATGAACAAAGTTGGCATGCCTTTCTATTAGACTCAATGTTCTTTGTTGTGTTTCTACAACCATTGTTGAATTCAACCTTGCTTCCCTTTTCTTAAGCTTCTAGCTCATCATTGTATATAACAAATCTTAGACAATTGTATTAATGATTCAAGTCTCCCCCTAAGTTTATATCTATATAGAGAACAAAAACTTTAGACTATAACATCTAGGTGTTAATTCAAAAATTTCATAAAGCATTGTGTTTCTTGATTCAACATTCTTCTACCCATTTTTCATTAACCAAGTTCTCTACATATATCGTTCCTTTCTGTTTCGTCATCTAAAGTTTCATTCTCTTCTTGCACCCTCTATGTACCAGTCTCCAACATAATACCCAATTTCTCTCTTATTATATTCATTGTAAGTCTTTCATTTTACATTCTGGTACTGTAAAATTCTGATCTTATTGATCTAATACACTGTATAGGGAACATACACCAACATGAAAATGAAAAGTTTACCTTTATATTTGTATGCTTCATTCATGCCCACACTTTTAAATGAGCCATGCTAAATATTTCCCTTGCAAGAGGTTTAGCCTCCCTAAAGATTATATTGTTCCTCTTTGGTTCCAAAAACTTCACATGACAACTATCCACACCCCTCTTCCATATTATATTTTGTTTATGGTTGAGTTCTAATACAGATGAAGAACAAGTGGCTTAAAGTTTCCTTTTAGTCTCTAGACAAGTCACAAGCATCATTGTTTAGTAATCCTCTTTTGCACCTAAGACTTGCTTTCGTAGGCACATCATTTGATATAGCACGCCATACAAAATATTGTGTTGATGGGATGGTTTTTACTCTTCATAAACTATAAAAGAATTGTGAATGTTCTCCATTACAAACTGCTACAAATTTGTGTATGTCATATTAATTGTATACACCTTATCTTCCCCATAAACCCACACCCTATATTATCTCATACCTTATCAAACTTTATCCTTTCAATTTCTTCCGTAAGGTTTTTTCCACTCAAATAATTCTCTCTTCCAACATATGTCCCATCCCATCTATCATCTTCCCACTTCTCACATTCACTTATTTTTAGTTCTTATTTGTTTGAATTTCCATATAATCTATTGTATGAATCCCTAAGGGATTTATCCCTAAGCCATACATCATCCCAAAACATTATCATAGTTCTAACACCCACGTTTTAGGTCACACTCTCCTCAAACTATGTTATATCTTCACCTTATATGTATACCTTATGCAAATCACTCCACCACCGAAACTCCCTTTGCTTACTTTTTCTTCTATCAAGCTTCTTCATGATTCGTATTTGGACTCCAAAATATCCTTTCATAATCAATGCCATTTTATACCTAATCTCCATTTCCACTAATCCAAGTGCTACATTGAACAACGTCATATCTTTAATCCCAAGTCCTCCCTCACCCTTTGGTTTACATAAGGTTGTCCATTTTACACACATGTTATTTTACTCTCATCTGCTCTCCAACCCCATAGGATTTTTCTCTTTACTTTCATGATTTATTCACTAATGAAAGCTTACGTTTTACACAAAGATATATAATATAGTAGAATAGATGGGAGGACAACTTTAGGTATGCATACTATCCCAGCGAAGGATAAGAGTCTTCCTTTCCACCAAGTTAAATTTTTCTTCATTTTTTCCACTTTTGGTTCCACATTTTTTTCTTGCATTTCCCTAACACTTATGCCAAGATACTTGAATGGTCCTTCAATCAAACTTTTGTTCATTCTATAATTCACCTGAGTGGAAATATTTAGAATTGGTGTCACCTTTGTCTATACCCTAAACTCTGACTTTACCCTCCCACTCATTCCTCTTATATTTAGGCTTAGGATGTTCATTTATGATTTTACAACCCCTCTTCCTCATCCCTCTAATAATGCAAATCATAATCCCTTGATTTCAATTCCTTTAGTTTTCTCAATATATTGTCCTCTTCTCTAGTGAACGTTAATCCTAATTCATTTCCGGTTTCCTAAAGCCTACTTGCCTCTAATCTCCTATTTTCTAACCAGTATAATCTATTAAGATTTTAAATCACATTGTCAGATATTAAATTACTCAAGGTTTGTATAACTAACCTGTCTTCCATCCTTTGTTGGTTTTGCTCCCCTTTCACAGTTATGTAAATCAATTATCTCTATTTTTTTGTTGGTTTCACCGATCCAAAATTCCCTGTGTTTTCGGAATGACTCTAGGTCCATTGCAGATTCTTTCATGAGCATCATTGGATTGGGTGGGTCTACATTGTTGTGGTTGTTCGTCTCTATGGGATAAATCAAGCACCAAGTATCATTATAAATAGTTTTTTTGAGAATTGTCTTCCAATACCCAACAAATACTATCATAGAGTTCATTGGTAAACTTAAATAATTATCATCACAAAGATGAAAGTCTATGTCTTTTCAAATGAGGATATTACAAAAGAACATGCTCATATCATGAGAGTCCATGACGAGTACGAATTTAGTATATCTTAAGAATGTTTGATATTATAGAATTTTTTAAGATCAAAATTAGAAATCAAACCGAACCCACCTTTTCTTCTAGGAAACAATTACATTCTTACTATGATTAATATTACTAACCCAATTTTAAAGAACGCTCTAAATCATTTATTATAGAAACTAGTTGAATATGTAAGATATAAAGAATTATACTTGATACCAAGCAAATAACAAGTTGAACGTGTCCATAATAAACAAGAGCTCCCTCTTTTACAAGGACATTTAACATGAATACAATTCATTAAGCCACAAAATGTTTTTGCACATAACTCCTTTAAAAAAAGGTACCATAAGACATGTTAAAGGAAATTATTCATGACCAAAATTAAGGATGTTTTAAGGCATATGGATAAATTCAAATATATAAACTTCCATATAAACTCCATTTAGCAAGACTAACGATCTGACAGAAATCATGACCATATGTGAAGTAGTAATTTGGTATTTGTCCTACAAAAAACAAATTTGTCATTTGCATACAAAACATATAGTTCTTTTGTAACATTAGATCCATGGGAAGAATATGTGTGTTCTTTCAAGTAGGACATGTATTTGTTAAAAACCTCTTTTAGAAAACAAATATGCATGGGTGAAAGAGGACCCCCCTGCCTAACACCTTCTTTTAAAATCCATATAACCTTCTAGGTTATCATTAATAAAGAATGAGAGTCTAGCTAAATGACATTAATCCACGAGTAGAAAATATCATTTGAAGCAATGGTTTTCAATGTGGAAAGATGAAAATTATAATCCAACATCTTAGAGAACAATTTCATATAAAACTTTATGGTTACTTTTTCTCCACTAATGTGTCAATCAAGCATGTCAATAACTTTTGATGTGATATTGGTGTCATCCATTATATCCATACTTTTATAAAGCCACATTTTTAAGGAAGGACAATTCTTCATAGTAATACAAGATAAGAGACCAACCAAAACTTTAGTGATTATTTTAAAACCAAAGTTTGCAACAACAATTAGTCTGAAATCTTGAATTCACTCAACACTCTAAACCTTAGGTACCAGTGAAATAGAGATGGCATTTAGAATAGGAAGAAATCATCTTTATTGACAAAATTGGTTTACACCTTGTGAAGTGTTTGATGGACCTAAGGCATTATTACTATTAAAGTCAAACATAACTACGAAGATTTCTTTGAAATCAAGCACATAAGTGATCATAAACATAGTTATTCATATGAGTAATGACTATATTAATGAGATAATTATCAAAGATAATATTGTTTTAAGTATATGGATCATAGAAGAATTTAATAACATGATTTATTATATTAAATAGAGAAAGGAGAAAGTTGTAAGTAGAAAATATCCTTATAAAATAAATTTAACTAATGGACTATTGATAACCATGTGAAAGAATTTGGAGTTTTTATCATCATAGTTAAACCATTATATACGTGACTTCTCTCTCTAAAAATTTTAAACTTAACTCAATCTCACAATAATTGGTTTGTAATGTAAAGTTTACACCTATTTATATACTATACTTTTCTTTAACCAATATGTGGTATCTTTAACACATCCATATTAAGGACTAGACATCTTGAGCATTAAAGGAGAGGTTGGACATGTTGTAATGCCATATTAGAAAATGGACTTTAAGTCTAACTTAGCCTCACAAACTAGCTTGTAAGTTTAGGTTTTCACCCTCTTATATATATTATACTTTTATCATATTTCAAGTTAATATGGATATTCAACACAACCCCTCATGCCGAAGATTAATCATATTTAATTATAATAGAGGGGCTTCAAATAGGTTCAACAATCATTTGGATATATTCTGATATAATATTTGAAAGTGTAGTGTAAGTCTAACTCAACCTCACAAAACTAGTTTTTAAGGTGATGTTTGTAGACACTTATATACTATAATTTAACAATATCTCTAGTCAATGTTGGATCTCAAACAAATAGCTTCACATTTAAAATTGGTAGTTTATGAGTGATACACGTGAGGATTTGCAGAGATCCTTCATGTGAAATCCTTCATAGTGGCTTTAGGTTGATTGTGAATATTGTTTAATTGATTTTTCTATAGGAGAGTCTAGGAACCAAGTATTCTAAAATTTGATTTAAGAATTGCCTCTACCCCACCAATATTATTACGGAGTTCACCGATAAGCTTAGCTAAAGATGGCTATAAATAAGAAGGCTTGTGACTTTTGAAATGAAGATTAACATTGAAGAAACATGGTTACATCATGGGAGCACAATCTGATTAAGATATTAGCATATGTTATGCACGTTTAATATTACAGGCTCTATTAAGATCATAAATGGAAACGAAACCTAACCCTCCCTCAATAGTTAGCAAACATACCTTCTTCCAAGAAACAAATTAAACTTGATATCACAAAATGAACTTGCTTAATATGTTTAATAATCGACAAAAGATTTCCTTTCAAAGAGAAAATTTAATATGAATCTAATGTACTAAGCCACAAAAATGGTGTACATAACTCTTTTTAAAATAGATACACCTAGATATGTTAAAGGCAATGATCCATGACAAAAAAACAGGATGTTTTAAGGCATATAGATAGCTTAAAGATATAAAACTTGCATAAAAACACCATTTAGCTAGAACTATCAATTTGACTAAAATCATGATCATATCGAAAGTAATAATTGGGTATTTGTCTTGCAAAAGACAAAAATGTAGTCTAGATGGAAAATACAATGTTTTTTATACCTTTAAACATATCATGGTCCTACAAGAGAATAATATATTACCGACGATCATAATCTATTAGCAATAGCAAAAATCCATCGGTAAACATGATTTACCGACGGACAGAAATCATTGATAAAGTGGTCGTCGATAAAGTTTACCAACGACACAAACATTTGTCTGTAAATACCGACGACCAAAAATTCGTTGGTAAATACCCGTCAATAAAAATCGATCGTTAACATTCATCACTAAAATGCGTGATTTGATCTCCTTGTTCCTCTTCCTCTTCTTTTTACTTATTTCATCATCTTTTTGCACTCGCCACCACCGTCACTCTAGGTCATTTCATCCTTTGAGCTCTCATCCTCCTCCTACTTGTCTTCCTCTTTCCTCTTCCTCTTCCTTTATCTTCTCCTTCTTTTCCTCCACCTCCTTCTCTAACTTTGTCACCATTGTCATTGTCACTGTCACCAACGTCCTCTATCTACACATCATTGACAATCATTGACGTCAGCTTCGCGCGTCACTAGTTAGCCTTTGTATCATCAATGAACCTATGTTATAAAGCCAACAACCATGGGTGAGATAGGATCCCTTTGGCTCACACCTTTCTTAAAAGCCATGTAAGCTTCCATGTTACCATTAATAGAGATTGAAAATTCTACTAAAAATGACATCAATCCAATAATAAAAAATATCACTAAAACCAACTTTCAATGTGGAAAGAAGCAAATTCCAATCTAGTTTGTGACTCTTTTAATATCAAAACCATGGAAACTACTTTGAACTCAAGCACACAGATCAGCTTGCGACTATAATCATGATTAACAACAGGAGTAAGAACTTTGATGAAATCATTATTAGAGATAATAATTTTTTTAAGTATATAGACATGAGCATAATTTAATGATACATGATTATTAATATTTGATAGAGAAAAGAGGAAGTTGTGATCATTCCTTAGAGAAAGCTTTGATTTAGTGGATTTGCTATATTTAACCATACGACAGAATTTGGTGTTTTTGTCACAATGGTTAAACCACTATATTTATGTCCTCTCCATCTAAAACATGTAATCAAGGGTAAGGGTTTTGCTAAGCTAATTAGTTAATAGTATTGTATGCACACATTCAACGAGAAAACTGATGTACCAATTCCAAATAGTGTTGATTAAGTCAGTGCTAATTTGCCAAGTTTTAAAGTATTTTTTCATAAAAGTGGTTTAGCTTCAGGTTGGTTAATGTTAATTGTTCAATCTAAATATTAATTTAAGTTAGTCTCCATGTAAAATATTTTTTTAAAAAAATGGCCTATTCAATAATTTCACTCTTATATTTTTTTATGTCCTATATTTTTTTCTTTTGTATTTAATGGGTCCGGTATTTATTTGTTAATAGAATCTATTTGGTCTCTTTCTTTAAATTATTAAAAACATTTAAAAATGTCACATGTCAAGAGAGCTGATTCATCGTTTACATTTAAACTCCTCTAGTTTCTTTTCTTTTCAATTTTTTTTTTCTCCATCTCCCTCCACCTTCTTCCACCTCCTCCAACTTCCTCTCCCACTATCTTTCTCCACCGAGTGCAGTTAACTAAACAAAATTAAGATTTTACTATTTGTCACATTATCCTATTGTACTCTAATGAGAATTTTATTTTTGAAATTTCATAAATAAAGTTATCCTTTTATGAAGTGATGTTTTATTTTGACATGAATTGTTTTATTACGGTGGAAATTCAATATTTAAAGAATTATGTGTGTTATTATGGTGCAAGTTCAATATTCAGGTGAAAGGTGTTTTATTATAATCTCTGCACATAATCAAGTCAAAAAAACATATTTAAAGAATTATGTGACCATACCTACTATTATATGACATAAAGAAAACGTCTAAGGTTGCTAACAGCATATTTTTAGATTGTAAGAAATTTCATTTAACCTTGGGCTGGGTCGCTTTGGGTAGACATGAGTAAAAAATAGATGAAAGAAGAGATAATAAGTTGTGCAGAGAAATAAACCTAGATGAAAGAAGTTTGAGTGAAGGAAATTCATATAAAAAGTGAAAGAGAGAAATCTTGAACATGGGCGGGAATTAGACTCAAATGAATTATAATATTTTTCCATGTTTAAACATAAATGTTTGGATTAAAACTATCTAGAGTTCTTATTCTAACTAATAGGTACATAAATTTATAACCATGAATAATATTCATGTCCACTAAATTAATGTTAACCTAAATATAAATAGTAAAATAAAACATATTAACTTAAATAAATATTAAAAATAAATAAATAAATAAAGAGAATTTATTTTTTGTCTTAACATTTGTTTTTCGAATACACATTTTAAATATATTTTTTAAATTAAAATAATTATTTTATTAATTTTAGTTTCTTTAAAGTTAACTGTGTTTTTAATTTGATAATGTTTTTACAAATTTAACTATTGTTTGATTATTAAACTACCTATAAAATAAATAAAAATTATTTATATTTAATTTCATAATATAATAATATAACAATAAGTTAATTTATTGGGAATGTCAATTTTAAAGAGTTGAAAATCAATATACAAATTTACCCTTTTATAATTTATGAGCAACTTAGATACAAAATTGATGACTTTTTTTTTAATAAAGTGATGTTTCATTAATTTGACATTGAAAAGGGGTGAAAGTGATTAAGGGAGATAGGTGTGTGGAAGAAGATGAAAGATGGAAGACACTACTACAAGATGAATACAAAACTGTACTAACTCAAATGTAATTTATGATGTTGCAGAGGAGAAAGAAGGCTCTCATGAATTGCTTTACATCTTGACATCAATTTTCAAATCACACACATGAGATCATGATATTAAGATTAAGCATACAGGGATGGCATATATATAAACTTTCAGAGACATAGAAACCTCATCAAAAGCTTCCATAATCTGAAGTGCCTTCTGTTTCTACTGAAGCTTTTGTTTCTATTGTTTCCATGAAACCCAAATGAATGTGTGACATTAGTCACTACGAAGCACTCTTACGGAGACCTATGCACCCAGAATTCAGACATCATTGTCGGAAATACCTTTGTCAAACACATCTTGCTCGAGAATTTCCAATCATCGTATCTACAAAAGGTTGAATCAATCATGTACTTATTTAATCAAGGGAGTCTTTGTATTATGTAAAATAATACCCTTCTCACTTATTCAAATATATTGTGTATTCTCATTTCTCCTTAATTTTCTTTAGTATGTCTATTTCAAAATAATTTACTAAAAGCTCACCATGTCACTAAAACAAGATATAGATATATAAATAATTTATTAAAACTTTAAGTCAGTATTTTTTGAATAAACAATTTTTAAAATATAACTAAAAGAATGACCACTTAGCATTTCTAAGAGTCGATGTTAAGAAAAAAGTTAATGGAAATTAGTTAATATTGTCAAATTTGTGTCACACGTACAGTAAGAATTAATTCATGAACATTGACTGATTAAGATCAACTCTAAGTGGTAATGGTTGAAAAATCAGAGAAAAAACAGAGAAGAGAGTTTTGTCTTTGAACATACACTATGATAGAATGAAGAGTAAAAGTCTTCTTACAATATTCTTACATTCTGTACGTGTAAACATGAGGAAACAATACCACATGATCTGAAGAATAACTGAAAGGAGACTAAACTTAAGACTGTAAAATAGGGGCCGCGCGAACGCAGGTCCCTCTACCACAAATTACGATGTAAGTTCTGCCACTTGAGCAGACCTTAGAATAGCACCCATCCCAAAAGTGCAATGGAAGTCACTGTTCTAAATCATGGGCCTTCTTGATCATCCATTGATCTCGTCCAGGTAAGTATGTGATATAACCCTACACACTTTTCTTTTGTAGTACAAGTGCCACAGTTCTCACTATTCTTTTACCGATGTGGTACTTGAAATATCTTCGAAAACATAATCATCCCTGCCACCAAATACATTACCCTGTTTTCTGCGGAGAGTGATAAATTATTTGAAAATGCCAACTTGTAGTAATAAGATATAGAGAAAATTAAGAATAATGTCTTGCACTTGGTATTTCATATAATGATGGTTCGTTTAGGACGCATTAGCAGCAAAGTGCAATCTTAACTCATGGGATTACAACCTCAAAAACTTAAATATTTGAAAGAAAAATGACTGAATTTGGAAGTAAAACAATTGAAATGCAGTCATTATGTAAAAACTAGACCAATTTTGAAGAATTAGAACCATGTCAAAGCTCAAAGCTAGATAATGAAAACACATTATTTTGGATGTAGGGGTTAAATGTCTACTTAAACAATTTTTAAGATTAAGTCTCATGTCTTATTCTCTGTTCGGTGCTCATGTTCGTCAATTGTTCGGGAATACATGTTAGATGTGTTTTGATGCTAAAGTCAGCGCACGATTGATTGGTCAAAGCAATAAATGTTGTAGTTAATGTGAAACAAAAGTTTCAACGACCATATTTTTAACCTGTACTTATAGTTTTTTTCCATAGGTCTATGATTAGGGTTGACGTAATCACAGCCCAATCCTACTTTAGTTATTGATTTGTTTATGCTAATCAAGTGACTAACTGGTTTTCAGGTGTGTCGTTCGGTTGGTCAACCGTCTTGACACATAATTTGTATAAAGGACCAGTGTATGAAATCTTGTGAACAGTTCAACTAACAACAATAGGGAGGGACTATACAGCGCACGAGCGTGCACGCTTATTCGGAGGAACAGTACAAAGAAGGTTAACATACCACCCTGAAGGTGTTGTCGCACGATGACGTCGCTCAATCCTCAATCATTTAAAGGGCGTTGTGCGGTCTTCAATCTATTAAAGGTGTCCTCTAACCAACAAGTCGATAACTTCTCTAAAAACCTTTTTCGAAATAAATTTTGTGATCGGCTCTTGTTGACTTGACTAGTTGACCACTCCCAATCTGGTCAACCAGTCCATAGAATACACATAAATATAAAACTTTAAAATTTTCATAACTTACAAATTTCAATCCATGACTAAACATTTTGTTTAAAACTCATAGGTGTCCTATATAAAGTCTTTTGTGCTCTATCCAATCGAATAAAAATAAAATAAAATTGTACCAAGCAACATATAGTAAGAAAGACTCTTCACAACTCTTATTAACATAGACTAAACACCTCCCTTATACACACCCAGTAAATGACATCCTCACCACAAACTACAACGATGTAAGTAGCAAAATCATGTGCCCTTTGTCGTGTTTATAATAAGAAATATAGTCACTTCAATAATTACTACTTAAAGTTATATACAAAGATATTTAAAAATTAATATAATGTGAAAAAAAGTGATATTATTAGATAGATATTTAAAAATAATGAATGTATTCCAAATTTAAACAAATAGATGTTCTCTTTGCTCTTATATATACTGCTAAATAAATTCATTCAACTATTCCAGTAATACTAACTTTGTTGAAAATTTGTTGAACCTAAACCTAGATTTTAAAGTTATTGTCTATATTGAAAATTTCTTACATACAATAAATTGTAAGTGAGAGATAAAAAAATCTATATATATAGAATCATTAAGAAATGAACCAAAATTTCTTTTATTAAAAGATAATCACTTAGTAAATTGATTATACCAATGTAAGCTTTCATTTCACTCAAATATATTAGAATATAGAACACCTATTTAAAATTCACTTAGTAAATTGATTATACCATTATTCCAATGCATGTAGGGATGGCAACGGGGCGGGGCGGGTACGGGTATCATGATCCCATCCCCATCCCCATAATAAAAATTCATCCCCATCCCCAAACCCAACGGGTATACAACTTTTGACCCATCCCCATCTCCA
>Ga0099822_1004754_pt1 | contig 17722 bp, 6 predicted proteins | sample CowpeawhiteBW_FD_76839 | JGI IMG/M metagenome (GOLD analysis project Ga0099822, IMG submission 76839) | Root nodule microbial communities of legume samples collected from California USA - Cow pea white BW | ecosystem: Host-associated > Plants > Roots > Nodule | place: USA: California | collected...
ACGACAGTCCGACGATCTACGACGATGAGCGAAAGGGGGGAGCAATTTACTCCGAGTAAGAGAGACGAAGCAAACCCAAAAGCCATTTTCTTTCTAATGAAACCCTAGTCACTTCTTTTTCTCCGAGTCTCGGTTCTAATTGTGTGTATCAAAAGATGATGGTGAGAGGCAGGAACAATTTTCTCTGAGCAAGACACACGAAATAAACTCAAAACCTAGTCCCTTTTTTTCTCCCGATTTAAGTTTCAACGCGTATTCAATGCCACATCAACAATTAAAATAATAAATCAAAATTCTTTTCAAAATTCCACCTGCTAGTGACACGTAAGGGAGTAAAAAAAGTAGTAACTTTTAGGAGTCAGTTTATCATTTTCCTTTTCTAAAATATGTATGATACTTTCTAAATTGAACATGTTTCTTACCATATTTAACCGAATAGTTTATGAGGTGTGCTAACGTTATTGCTGATATATAACCGAGCTTTGAATTATTACAAGAAAAGGTTTATTTGCAAAGACTTTTCGACATTCAAGTTAGTAAGAGATAATAAATAAATATATGAGAGTAAATTAATTATGAGATTATTATACTTCTTGTGATGACATGTATTTATAAACTTTCTAGATCATAAGTAAACAAATATATTAAACAAATTTTGTTACATGAAGATAATCAAGTATTATATTTTGAAGATATTATATAATCGATTATTATATCATAGAGATATAACAAAATATGATAATAAGTTATTATGTCATAAGATATTAATCGTAAATATCGTTGAAATATTTCATAATATCTTAGGGGTATGTACATAAGCCCTTCAGCTCAAAAGCTGAAAATCAAATGCAGGTGGATCAGTTTAATGGATGAAAGAGTTTTATCATTCTCCATTAGTTGTAGCTTGCGGATGTTGGTTGCATCCGAACTTAGAAGAATATGCCCCAACCTTGTTCTAAAAAAAAAATCCAATTTAGGGGGGGGGGGTCCAAACTAAGAAAAAAGTGTACATAATTGGACATTGATAAGGTACTTGGATGTTTCCAAGTAAGTCACATGATTGGACACTTCATAAGGTACTTGGATGTTTAGAAGTAAGTCACATGATTGGATGCTTATAAGATACTTGGAGTTTTTCCAAGTAAGTTTATAGTCAGACACTTTTAACGTACTTGAGTATTTTTTTTTAGTAAGTCCATAGTTGGACACTTGTAAGGTACTTGAACTATTTTCTAAGTAAGTTCATGGTCAAACACTAATAAGTACTTCGAGTTTTCCAAGTAAGTTTGTGGTTGGACACTAGTAAGATTCTTGGAGTGTTTTCCTATTAGGTATATGGTCAGACACTTGTAAAGTACTTTAAGTGTTTTCCAAGTAAGTCCATGGTTGGACACTCCTAAGGTACTTATAGTGTTTTCCAAGTAGGTCCATGGTCAGACTCTTATAAGGTACTTGGAGTGTTTTTCAAGTAAGTCCATGGTTTGACACTTGGGCTCGGATTTACCGAGTTTCCTGAGCTTTCTCCAAAATAGGTCAGCTCTTTGGAATACTTTTGTACTATAATGTCGTGCTACTTTTGAGGTATTTTTCATGCCACGTGACTCTTCTTGTACTTCTTGTATAAAGTTTAGCTTCACCACATATCTTGCTTTTGAGGTATTTCTTATGCCACGGGCCTCTTCTCGTACTTCTTGTACAAGATTCTACTCAATCTTGCATCTTGCTTCCGAGTGCATTCTTTCATGAGGCTCAGCCGATACGTAATTGACTTGTGTCAGCCTCAAGCACCTTTCATTACTCTTTACAATGTAAAAGGATGGTTGTCCTTAAATTCTTCATGCTTTGGACTTATGATTTGATGAAACATCATGCATTAAATAATTATTAGTCGAAATCATCCAATTTGGAGTTACATGGTATAATTGTCGATCATCTTTCTAATCATTGTCATGTTTTAAGATTCTACTTATTTCTTGTCTTAGAAATAATTTGCTTATGTCGGTGGCATTACCATGTTTCCTGATTTAAATTCTAAGTGTAGGCTTTTGGTACTTTGGTTGAGTCTTTTTAATTTCTGGCTAAGGATCTAAATCAATCTCTTTCGAATCCTCTTGTGTAATGTTGCTATCTTCACCTAAAGGCATTGCTTGCGGTCTTTGATTGATGTTGGTAGCTGCATAACCTCTAATGAAGTGGTATTAAAGACATTACAAAATTTTGACCATAAATGCCCATTAGTAATGAATTCTCTTTACACAAGGTAATTATAGTATAAAATATAGAGGCAAGATAAAGTTTTACCTGGTCCCATAGTGAATGCTAAATGTTCTAACCAGATTTTGCCGAATACACTCTCAGGTGGGTTGACCTTATTGCTAAACTTTGAATCACTACAAGAGAGAGACCTACTTGCAAAGACTCTCGACGCTCAAGTCAATAAGAGAGGATAAGTGAGTATACAAGAATAAAATAATTATATATATATATATATATATTTGTATTTAATCAAATTATGTTACTTGAAAATAATTAATTATTATATCATAATATTTTGGAGCTATTTGATAATAAATTGTTATTTTGATATCAGAGTGATATAATTGAATATAGGTTATTATTTTATAAGATATCAATGGTAAATATTTTGAAGATGTTTCATAATATCTTGAGGGTAAGCAAGCATACCATATGTTTTTTTTTTAAATCTTTGTAAAAGAAAGTTTCCAATACAAGTTTTCCAAAATGTAAATGATAACTCCCAAAACGAGTTCTCTTTTCTTCTTCCTCCCAATTGAAGAAGATAAATGCAATGACGATGGCGTTCAGAAAGAAGAAAAAAAAACCCAACTTAATTAATTAAAGAAGTGGAAGCCTGGGTTTAGGCCCAAAAAGATAAAAAAAAAAAACCCGAATGCAGCATTCTATTTCTGTCAAAATTAGACATAGAAAATAAAAATAAGCAAGAAGCCGACATTGAAGGAGCGGTTCTGACTTTTCCTTCTCCTTCTTAATTGGAAAATCCACGTTCAGAGACACACTCCAATTCTTTCAACAACTCCAACTTTACCACTTCCAATTTTCTGCAACAAACACAAAAGTCTCAGAAGAGGAACAACAACGCGAAGAAGAAGAAGAAGAAGGAAGAACAACATGTTGAGGCTTGCATCTAAGAGACTCTCTTCTCTCTCCTCTCCCTGCTTCCGACCCTACCACGCTGCTTCCGCTTTCCTCTCCCCAAACGTCGTCGTTCATGACCCCAGATCCCTCCCTTCCTCTCACCTCACCAATTTCCTTCTTCCCTTCAGAGGTTCCCATTTCCCTCTCTGTCTCTCTCTCTCTCTAGTGTTTCCAAATTATTTCTATTTCACTTAATTTTAATCATTGTTGCCCAAACCACTGTGAAGTGACAAAAACATGATTTAATGTCAATTAGTTTATGTCTAAGCGAATTTGCGTAAAGTTTTCTGTTTTAGCTTCTATACATTTTGATTGTTTATGTTGACTTAGTTTATATTTAAACTAATTTGAAGAAAATTCTCTAGTGTAGCTTCTACAAATTTGGATTTTTTTTTCTATCTTTTATAAGTTAATTTTAACTTAAAAAAAGAAATAAGAATCTCTGGTATAGTTGATGTGGTGCTGCACGCAATTCTGGTCACACAACCCCCTAACATTGTGGCTAATTACAAACTCATATTTTATATTTTGTATTGGTTGAATTATATTAGAAACTGCAAAATTATTGGGGAAACTAATTAGGGGCTTCTTTGGTGAATATTTTCCATATTTATATAGTTTATCCAAGTTTTAATTTTTAACTTGTGCATATATATAAGCTTTTATTTTTCTTCTTTTTCTTCTGCAAGTTCTTATTGAGAAGTTAACCTAAACATGGTCTAAATAAAAAGTGACTGTGATAGCTAATGAAAAAGAGTGTTGCTGGTGTTTCTCTTCATTGTCTATAGTATACTAATGAAAAGGAGGAAATAGTTTTGCTTGTTGTTTTACTTTGGCACATGGTTTTTAGTTGTGCCCATGGTAGTCAAAATCGAGATCTTACTCAAGATCGGAAAGGAAAATATAAATCGTAATTCGGAAGATCGTAACATGAATCGAAAGATCTTACAAATTGGAAAAAAAATAGAGAAGAGAGCGAGCGGTAGTGAACAGTTTGGAAAAATTGTGGCTAAGCAGAGTTTGGGTGGAAAAAACAGAAGAGAGAGTGGTAGAGGCACAACCATGGTAGTCAAAAACGTGATCCATAACGTAAAATAGTTTTGCAACGCGAGTTGTGCCTCTGCCTAGTCTTTGTAATTGGATTTTTCAACTAGGTTGAACCATACCTTTTGTCCGGTTATTCATACACAAATTCTTTTGGGTTAAATAAGTTTATAGTCTAAAAAATTGTTTGATTTGGTCTCTGGTTTACTGAAATAATATATTTCATGTGTAAAGATGAAGGAACCACACTTGACACATTTGCATAAGATATAATTCTTGTTTAGGAACTAAAAGCTAGCGATTCCCCTATTGTGATGTCTACAAATGTATTTAATTCGTTATTTTTTTCTTACTAAAGGAACTGAATTATGAATTAACTGATGGAATTTGATTTTGTATAGGTTTTACTACTGAATCACTGAGCTACACACAAAAAGACAGCATTATTCCTGAGATTCCAGCAACTGTTGCTGCTGTTAAGAACCCTACTTCTACTATTGTTTATGATGAGCACAACCATGAAAGGTTTCCCCCTGGTGACCCTAGCAAGAGGGCATTTGCTTACTTCGTCCTTACAGGTGGTAGGTTTGCTTATGCCTCTCTGGTCCGTCTCCTAGTCCTCAAGTTTGTGCTTAGCATGTCTGCTAGTAAGGATGTTCTTGCTCTGGCTTCACTCGAGGTTGATCTCTCCAGCATTGAGCCTGGCGCCACGGTGACCGTAAAGTGGCGAGGAAAGCCGGTGTTCATCAGGCGCCGGACAGAGGACGATATCAAGCTGGCAAACAGTGTTGATGTTCTATCTCTTCGTGATCCCCAACAGGATGCAGAGAGAGTGAAGGACCCAGAATGGCTCATTGTGGTTGGGGTTTGCACACATTTGGGCTGCATTCCATTGCCAAATGCTGGTGATTTTGGTGGGTGGTTTTGCCCATGCCATGGATCACATTATGATATTTCAGGCAGAATTAGGAAGGGACCAGCACCATACAATCTAGAGGTTCCTACCTATTCCTTCTTGGATGAGAACAAGTTATTGATTGGTTGAAAATGTTTGTTCTGCATACAAATGAGATGAGTTTACAAATTGGGTTGAGTAAGTTACAATGTGCCTTATTACCTTAAAGAACTTGTTGAGTCTGTTTGGCCATTGGTTTGTGTAACTTGGAAATGTAACTGTTACCTTTTGGCGATACTTGTATCAATAATCGCCAGGCTTTTTGCTTAGCATGTGACAAGTTCAGGAATATTAAATTTTGCATCATGTATAAAAATTTTCATATGATTTTGATTGTTAGCTATTGTCAAATACAGAATAAAATTGATCTCAACATTCTTTAGCATTCTGATTCTACTACTGCCTGAAGAAATAGAGGTCATCTTTCAAAAACGCCTTTAACATACACCATTCCTTTTTCACTGAATTTGAGTTCCTTCCTCATTTGCTCGACCTGTTGATCATCACCTTGGGCAATTATCTCTGATAAGTTTCCATCATCTGCAACTATTAGTTTCACTTTAATCTGCTCCTTTCTGGATGCCCGAGTCCAGTAATAAACGCCTCTGCAGCATTAATAACAGCAAACTCTCAGCTAAATCTCCCTCACAACAAAAAACACAGTAACCATAATGACAAGGGAAAGAAACTGTAATGTTTTCAGTTTAATCACTTACGCCAATGGACTTAAGAGGGTGATCCAAAACCAGTTGTTGCCAATATCTGGGAAGGTTATGGTAAGCACAAGGGCCACACTTGCCAAACTGATGCAAGTGCAGAAAGTTAGTAATGCTGCTTGACCCCTGCTTGGAACCATCTGTCCTTCAAACCTGCAAGGGAAAATGGACCATGATTCTTGAAAATGAAAAAATCCCACCATAGTTTCACATAGAGCATCATCATCAAGGGAACAGAAACTGATCCCACACTATTCTGAGCAATAAAGTTATTTATTTAATGTAACAGCATATTCCTACATAAGAACTATTCTTCCATTTAAGCAAACACCTCCTACCCGGCCGCTCCAATGGTGAACTTGGAAAAGGTGAATTCTTGTGTGTAAGAACACATCAGAATTGAATATGATTACCAAGAGATTTAAAATACACTTATCATACGTAATCACACATTATCATACATGACAAGTTTGTTGACTATCATAATAACAATTCTAAAAGTCAATCCTGTGATGAATTTCATTGATTAGTATGTAAAAATACAAACTCTTTCTATTATTTGAAACAAACGTGGATGCTTAAGTTTCCCTAAAACAAATTTGAGGATTCAAAATAAAAAAAGACCCAGATAAGCATACTCATTATTCCTGTGAGAACCTTTCATGAAAGGACCTTTCTTTTCAAAGAACAGTTAAACAATACATTCTGTGTCCTAATTATAGATTGATAGAAAGGAAGGTACCAAGAAAAATCCAAAGCAAGCAAGAACATGACTATACAAGAATGAGACAGTGACATACGTGATTGTCTCTCCTCTATCAGTCACTGCAAAGTTGTTACGAGTGAAAAACGATAAAATCTCCCCAGCAACCTGATTCGGTGCCTTCTTTTCACCTTCACCTATAAACGTCTTCTGCACAATCTATTTCCCCATCCACCAAAACACACCAAAATAGTCAATGCAACAAAAAAAAAAAAGGGAACAATCTGACAGAAAAAGGGCTAGTGGCAATAAAATTGATTGAAAACTAAACAAACCCAGAAACAGGGTTTATCAAATATGAGATGATAAGACGTATAAAATTGTAATTTTTGGTTGGTTTAATCACTCATCTTATTCTTTCATTCGTACATGTTTCATGTTCTAGTTTGTAAACTTAAAAAGTTAGTCATTTAGTGTTTCCACAAACATGTTTCTTAATCTGTATTAGCCTCGGTCATGCGAAACTATATTAGAGACTAAAACAGTTAACTAAGGACTAACACAAATTAGAACTATTAAGAAATGCATTGAAAAAGAGAGTTTTGCTAGCATTTTTTAAACAGAATCTAACAAATAAACATGGAAATTACCTTAGACTTAACAGAACGTTTAATGAGGGACCAAAGGCCAGGCACAGAGATCACAAAGAGACCCAAAGAAGTGTAATAGCTAGCCAAAGAGTAACCCACACTATCAGCCAACAATACAAGACTATAAGGGTTTTGCTGGTGTTGGTGGATGAAGAAATCGGCAAGAGCAGAAGAAGAAACTAAAGGGTCATGGAGTGACACATGAGCCACATGTTTCCTTTGCTTTCTCTCATCAAACTTGAACCTCACCAAAGGGTCTACTTGGTGGAGTGTGAGGCCTCTGGTTTTGGTGGAAATTGGAAGGGAACATAGAGGGTGTGGAGGAGGGGGTAACAATGCCTTAGTTACCACCATTGTAGATAAAGAAGAAGGAAAAGATACACAGATAAGGTGGTTTGTTGGAGTTTAGAAAAGTTGGTTATGTTGCATAAGGGCTTCTTGGTAGTTGGATTCGATGATGTTGGAAGACACAGAGGTTGTTTGAGGCGATGTCTTGAAACTGAGTGATGAAAAACCGAAGCCAAAATGGTGCCACGTTTGGGGAAAGAAGAAAGGATGATGATCGCACATTTGTGATAACTGGTTATGGTATTGTACCCGTGTAAGGGTTATATTTTTTTAAACTATTTTATGAGTATGAATATAGTTATTTAAAGAGATTTAAAATTAAATATTTATGTTTGATGGATTTGTTGAAAGATCTTCGACCAAGTATACATGCTTTACTTTTTAAAAAACCTTTCCTTTAATTTGTTAAAATATTGTGTTCAACATCTATAAATCTAAAATAGTGAATGCAGAAGATTAAGCTAGAATTATTCATTAAAATATTTAGTGAAAAAAATTCGTAATAATGTATAAAATTGTGTTTATAAGTCTTTAGAAAAGAAAAAATACAGAAAAACATTCCAAAAATATTTTAAAACTTAAAATACTAAATATATCTTTGAAATTAATAAGAGAACCACTCTTATATAAAAATATATCCTTAAAAAAAATTACTCATATTAAGTTTTTTAATATAAATTTTATATTTCATTAAAGAATTGAACTTTTATATTAAATATTTAAGGAAGCTTGCTTGGTAAAATAAATAAATTAGATTGAAGTTTGTTAAAGATGATACAAATTTTATTTCATAAAATAATAAAAATAATAATAATGTGTTGGTGTAAGGTAGATTTCATCAGGGGAGATGAATAGAGTATGTAGACATGTTAAACATGACTTAAATACTGATTTGTTTTTTATATTCGTTCAGTTTTCTCGATTTGGTCCTAATATTTCTTTTTTCAATTTAATCATAATATTCGTCAATTTTATTCAATTTGATTCTTTATACCAACACCGTTCAATAGTATTGCCACCTGATTTTTAATTTTTTTAATTTTTAATTTTTATAATTTTATTTTATTTTAAAAAAAATGTCTACGTGTCCAGCTAATATCAACCATGTATCATGATCAGTTTTTTATATTCAATTTGGTCCTGATATTCGTAATTTTTGTTTAATTTGTTCCCAATTTTTTTTTAAAAATTGAGTAATTTTGTACTTCTTTAAATTGAGACCAAATCTAATTTTTATACAGATGTTATATTGATACTTTTTTAAAATTCACATTTTTATTAAATATTTTTTGTTTAAGGTTAAAGTTGGTTTAAAATTAGAACTAAAATTTTAAAAGTGACGAATAACACAATTGGTTGAAAAATTTAAGAAGTTAAAAATCACAAAAACATAATACTAATCATTTATATTACTTTATATTATTTTTAACCATTAAAAATTTCAAATTAATAGTCTTATTGCCTACTTTAAAAATTTTAATTTTAATTTTAAACCAACTCTAACTATAAATTAAAAATATTTAATAAAAATGTGAATTTTAATAAAAATATCAGTATAACATTTATATAAAAATTAAATTTGGTCTCAATTTAGAGGGGGACAAAATTGCTCAATTTAAAAAAAAACTGGTACCAAATTAAATGAAAATAATAAATATCAAAATCAAATTGAATATAGAAAACTGATCTTGACATTTGACATGATATTGGCTTGACACTTGGACATATTTAAAAAAAAATTAAAAGAAATTAAAAAATATTAAAAAAAAACCACGAAATGACACGTGGTAGCACTATTCATAATTTGTTAACTATTTTAACAATGTTAGAAAAAATGAACAAAATGAACGAAATTGATAAATATTATGATCAAATTGAACAAAAAAAATAATATTAGAACCTAATTGAAAAAATTGAACAAATATTATGACCAAATCAGTATTTAAGCCTTTAAACATTTTTGGCAATAATCAAATAAAGAAATTAAGAGTATATGGAAGAGATTGCACTCACAAATTTATACTGATTCAGTTTACATATTAAGGATATGTCTATCTCTTAAGCAACCTGCTTAAGATCAAATGTCTTAACTAGCATGAGTATCAATCTGTCCAAGTTACAACTAGTATCAATCTCTCCAAGTATGATGAGTATAAGCCTTTCCATGTTAGAACAAGTTTAACCTCTCCAAGTATCATTTAAAATCTTCTCCTAAGATCGAGAACTCTCAATTGAAATAACAATAACAACTCTCAAATAAGAGAGATAAAATAAAGCTCAAATGGTATACTTCACTTTGTGAAGGATATTACAATGGTTTATCATTCAACCCAATTTCACTCAACAATGGAATTGACTCTATAAGCTTAGTGTCTTTTCTCTCTAAATCCTCTTGTATTTTGCAATTTTGTTTGTGCTCTATTTTCATAATTTATAAGCACATTGAATAATTTGGAAGGTCTTCATCTTGCTTTATTTGGAAGGTCTTGATATATCATTTAGAGTATTTGCTTCCTCAAGTTATCTAATCATTCCTTTCTTGTATTTCTTCAATTTGAATTTCTTCAAATATACCACCATTGTAGTTGTGATCTTCAGGATATTCTCTTGGAGTATTCCTTTCTCGTGATTGATTTCAAATATAATATCAGTATTCACAAACTTTAATCAAAGTAGATATTCTTCAAATATTCTTGTTCAATCAGTATTGATCTTATTCAAATATTTCTTCAATCAATGTTGATCTTTCGATTCTCGATTTGCAATATTATGATCTTGATATTCTTCTTGTTGATTCAATATTCAATTTCAACATTCATATTTCATTTATCATATCAAACTCAATTCATGTATTATCGATGATTTGTTAACTTTCTTATGTAGTCTAGTCAACACATCTTGACTCGTTTGGTCATCATACTTGTATGGTTTAGCTTACTTTATACTCGTCTAATGTCTGCTTGACTTTTGTTACCATGGAGAGTTCATAAAGTGTTTATTTGATGAATACATGAAATGTTGATTTGATAAATCCATATGAGGCACTTGAAAACTTAGTGAAGACCAATGGAAAAAGACTTATAAGTGATTCAAATCGTAATTAGATTTCTACAAACTATAATTATGTTCATACAAATGTAATAGACTCTTTTAATCTGCTCAAAAAAAGTTTTAATAAATTAATTGTCTCCTCCAAACAAGATATATGATGATCATATCATTCTATTGAATTGACTACCAATCAACTGATTTCACTAATTAAGTGAAATCAATCGATTAGGACTTAAAATTAATCGATTGAGTATGACAACGATTATCTCTTTTATATCAGTACTTTGGCTCTATGAAAAGTGCAGACTTTTGAGAAACACTTTGAGTAATTCTAAAACGAACTTTTCATGTGACTGACCTTAGTTTTTTTATCAAGAGGAGCTTATGAATCTGTGGGATTGTGGTTGTCTTCACATGTTGATTTCTTTAGACAAGATTACGTGTCTTGAGAAAGCTACGAAAATTTTCAAGGTTCGAACGTTTCTTGTTTTATACTGGGTGTGTTTTTGTTGGTTTTGGAGGGTGTTCAGGTTGCAACAAGGTGTTGCTAGGGCAAGTTGTAGGTTTTAAGAGGTGAGTTTGATCTTACAAGATTGTGTGTAATTGTAATATTGTGATTCTTATGTTGCATATGTTATCTAGATATAGCTCACAAGAGTGAACCATTATAAAAATTTGTGTATCCTGATATCTTGCTTGTCTTCTTTACACTTTTGGCTCTAACATGAGTTTAAAACAAGATTCTTCGTTTATAACACTTAAAGATGATTTGCATAGTTCTTTAAACACAAATTAAACAATCAAATTATTGTTGGTGTTTTTGTGTTGATTTGCATTGAGTAATACCACTTTAAGTATCTGTAATTTGAATTTTAACACTTGCGTGTTAATTGTACAACATGTTAATTTGTTGATTTCATTTTACAATCGATTAAAATGTTCTTGTCCAGCTACAAGGATTCTGAAGTTCCATTGGTCATATAGATTTAATAAAGGTTTGCGAAAATTTTCAAAAGATTAATTTGTTTCATTTAAGTCAAATTCAACCTCTCTTCTTGGCCTTAATTGTTTTAAGTCAACAACTTTTACTCCTCTGGTCAATCTTGTATTTGAGTCATCTACAAATTGTACTCGTCTAGTTAGGATATTCTAACTTTTAGATTGTTTGTGTTGACTTGACTAGTCTAATGAGCTTTAATCGTCTAGTCAAACATATTGCACACATTTTTACACATAAGTATTTTCTATAAATATACTTTTTCTTTACATAAATTTTGTTTTGACATCCAATTGTTATAAAATCATATTGTACTTATTAACTATTGACATCATTAATATCTTTATCTAACAATGTTTTACCATATGTGATAAAACTTTATTATAATCGACTCTCTCCACTTGTGTTAAACCTTTCACCATTAGTGTTGACTTTAGTCTTTCTTTTCCACACTTGATATTTCTTTCATTTTCTTACCGTGTAAACATGTAAACAACTCAAATGCTAGCATAAAACATGTTTGACATGTCAAAACAAAATTAATATAATTAAGTTAAAAGGACTATATCCATTCATTTTTAAAATTTAGGGACCAAAATGTGTCAAGTTTTGGATAGAGACAAATTCCAATTTCGCATCAAAGTTCAAGGACTAAAAACATATTTAACCCATTATTTAATTTAAAAAATTTATTTTATTTAAAAAAATTATGATAAAAGTAGAAGGATTTATTAATTATTTAATTTAGAAAATTTATTTTATTTAGTAAGATTATAATAAGAGATAAAATGATTTATTTAAAAAAGTTAATTTTATTTAAAAAATTTCTAAGATATAAAAGGGTTTAATAATGCTTTAAAATATTTATTTCATTTAAAATATTTTCTAAGAAGTAACATCTGTTGAATAATATCTAAGAAGATATTAAACAATTTCTCTAAAAAGATAAAGTGGTTATAAGAGTTTATAAATTGAATTAGATTTCATGAATATAATAATAAATCTAAATTGTTTAGTTAGTCAATGTTCTCCAAAAATAGTTGAATTTTTTGGCTGAGATTTTCACAATAAATTGGTGAGCTAAGGTGGCACTAAGACATTCAAATCCAAAACTATTTAGTGGTTTAGAGAGTGAAATGTAAGAAATTTTCTTAAGGATAAATGTGAGTGATTATTTAAGCGTTTTGAAGAGGAACATTTGTAGGAGAGGCATAAGATTTAAAGTGAAGGTTAAAGGATTCATTTAATCAATGTAAATTATCAATTAATTTGTTGGTGTTCTCACTATTAACCAAAGTACATCCTCAATTAAAAGCAAGAACTCTATAAATTAATCATAGTAAATTCTCGATTAAATATTACTATGCCTAATCATGTCTATTATTTTACCTTTTATATCAAGTAAATAACTAATTAATCAAAGTACATTCTTGATTAATTCTTGTTAAAGTTTTCACCTTTAATTAAAGTACATTCTCAATTATTGGCAAAAATGCATTCAATCATATGAAAGTTTCTAATGTTAGTCAAAGTACATTCACAATTAAAATTAAAAACCTTTGGAATCATGATTGATATGTTATGTAGATTTAACAAACCAAAGGAAAAGAACTTTGTTGGAAACAAATCAATCTTTTAGAAATCAAGATATCACACACATAAAAATAGAAAAGTTTTATTTTTCACACATGAATTAATTTTTTGAATTTACAAGAAAATCAAATATGAAAGAGACCACTCGAAGTAAAATGTATATTTTCTCACCAAAATTCACTTAAGTGTTTCAACTTGTGATTTCACTTAAAATACCCATGTAAATAAACACTCGTGATATTTTACAAGACTCCAACATTCATATACTTTGAGAAAACATGCAATCAAATATCATGAGAACTTTCACAGGTTGTAATGAGGCCAAAGCAAAGGTAAGAAAATTTTAGGATTTTTAGGTTTTTGAAATAAATATAAAAAGAATAAAGGAGCATAATTTCAAAAGCAACTACTTTTCTTTTCTATTATTTTTGAGAAAGCAATTATTTTTCCTTTTTCTACATCTTTTTTTCTTCAAAACTCTTTCATCATATTTTCTCCTTCCTTTTTTCCATTTTTATTATTTTGTGAGTGAGGTACTCATCTACACACTTTATTCATTACTCATTCCTAACATAATCCATTAGCTCCTTCTTTCTTCCTAAGGTAAGGGAGAATATGGTCTTTTTCTTTTCAAGGTTTTGCAATGTGCTTAAAACAAGAAAGGGAGGTTTAAAACTCAAAGGGGCTACCAATGGATCAATATCAGGGTGAACTTATTTGGCCTCGTAGTTAAACACAAGAAATGTCTCAATCATATAGAATCATGCATATATACAAGTTGCAAAACAAAAGAATCAAGCTAAATATTTGAGTATAAGAAAAACATGAGCCAGTCACTCAAGAAAAATGGGAATGCCACATACACGTAGTTACCTTGAAGTTTATTGTATATTTGTGTACATTTTTGTAGAATTTTTGATTTTGTCTATAAATATTCAATTTGCTCTGCTCACTTGATCTTGATTTGTTGTGCATGCCAAGAGGAGAAAAAGAAACTCTATTATTTGATCCAAAAATAGAGAAAACATTAGAAGAAACAACAATAGAAACAAGAAAAAGAGGCTACAAGAACGACTTGAGCGATAACAAAACTAGATTGTAGAAAATTCACCTTTTCAAAGCTCAAATTTGCATAATCACGAGGAAATCATGGCAGAACGTACAAAATAGAGGAGATTGGTGGGAGACTATGTGTAGCAACAAGGGTCAATGGGGTTTTCAAGCATTGTTAGACCTATCAAAGGAGTGGAAATTAAGCTTGGTCTGCTATCATTTATAAGAGCAAACTAGTTTGCCAGTTTGGATAATGAGGACCCCTACAATCATCTCACAACATTCTATGAATTGTGTGACACCATGGGAATATCAGGAGAGGATGAGGAGGCAACAAACTTGAGATTATTTTCATTTTCCTTAACTAGAAAAGCAAAAATTTAGCTGCAATCTCAACCAAATCAGAGCTTAGTGAATTGGGAAGATGTGGAGAGCAAATTCCTTTCCAGATTTTTTCCACCATCAAGATACGTGGGTGCCAAGTTAGCTATTGCTACTTTTTCTCAAGAAATATATGAGTCCTTATGTGAAGCATGGGAGAGATACAAATTTCTTCTTAGAAAATGTCCAAATCATGGATTTGATGATTTAGCTTAACTGAACATTTTCTATAATGGACTTAAGCCACAAACCAAGCTAATTTTGGATGCTTCTGCAGAAGGATCCATGATGACCAAGGATGTGGTTGAAGCAACTTCAATTATTGAGTCTTTATCAACTAGTGACCACCAAGTGCAACATGATAGAAGCCAACCATATAGAAGAGGAATTCTTGAATTGGATACACAAAATATAATCTTAGCACAAAACAATTAGATATGATCAAAAGGTTGCAGATCAATCTACCTTTCACAAAGGCTATGGAGCAAATGCCTAGATATGCCAAATTCATGAAGGATCTGCTAACCAAGAAAAGGAGAATTGAAGAGGGTGAGACTATTAAGCTGACTACAATGCAATTATTCAAAAGTCCCTACCTCCAAAATCTAGGGATCTAGAAAGTTTTACACTGCCTACAACTATTGGCAACTTGGTAGTAGGCAAAGCGTTGCTAGACCTTGGAGCAAGTATCAATTTAATGCCTTTGTCTATGTTAAGAAGCACTGGAGATGTACACGTTCAGCCAACTAGAATGACACTTCAATTGGCTGATAAATCCATCAAATATCCATATGGAATTGTACAAGACTTGCTGGTCAAAGTAGATAAATTCTACTTTCTAGTAGATTTTGTAATTATGGATATGGAGGAAGATTCAGAAGTACCTCTCTTCCTAGGAAGGCCCTTCATGAAAACTGCTAAAGTCATCATTGATGTTGACAATGGCAAACTTAAAGTAAGAATCAAGGATGAGGAGGTCATATTTGATGGTTTTGAAGCCATAAAGCATCCTCGTGACATAAGCGTTTGCTTTGGAATGGATGAACTTGATAAGGTGTGCTTAGTGTAAGACCCGTGAAAATTAATTAATTAATTAATAAATGAAGGTAGGAAGAGCCTTTATGACATTAAATATTGTTTGATGTGACGTGGAAAAGTACTAGCTCAAATGGTTGAGAGTACTTTGATTGTGTGAGAGGACTTGGGTTCGAGTCCTATGTATGTCAATTATGTGTTGTTGTTTTATTATTAATTTTTAATAATATGTATGAGCATCGAATTGGTAATGTAACTTTATACTGGTGGGAGTGTATCACGAAACATGTATTGGTTAAATGGTTGTGTAATGAATTGAACATTAAAATGGTATGGGTTCAAACCTTGGTGAACCCAAATTTGACTTCCTTTTTGTTAATACTAGTTGTGGTTTGAATGTAAAGAGGCAAAGAAAACCAAACAGAAGGGAAAATAATAAGGACTGAAAAACCATCAAATGATGGCTCTTGAATAGCAATTAACACCTCATTAAGGGTATTTTCGTTTTTTAACTTAAACCTCTATTAAGACACTTATAAAAGGAAAAGTTTAGGAGTAAATAGGGTTTCTACAATTGTTTTAGCTTACCTATAGAGAGGAGAACGAGATTGTGAGAGATTAAGAGAGTTAAGAGTTGGTGCAAAGAAAATTGTGGGAACATTGAGGGGAAAGTTGTTGGAGGCAAGAAGAAGAGTTATATCATCACAATCTCTGCAAGAAGTCCAGGTTAGGGGTGCTGACTTTTGTGTGTGGGAATTACATGAATTGTGTATGGTCTTGTAGAATTGTCACTCTCAATTGATTTTGTATGCTTGTGGAAATTCATGATATGCTTAATGGGATTGGGAATTTGGGGTAAATTGATGTTGCTGTAAAGTCTTGCATGTTTTGGGTGTCTAAAAGGAGGGTTTGGTGCTGTATTAGGGGATTATGGTTAAACCTCCGATTTTAGCAATTTCAAGGGAATTAAAACAGGGTCATGTAATTGGGTAATGTTAATATACATTGTTTGGAATGGTTGTATTGTGTTTTGGTATGCTCTCAATGGTTTGGTTACGTAAACAAAGAAGAAACTCTGCAAATTTTGCCCAAGCGAGTCCATCTCGCCTAAGCAAAAGTTGCAGGATCACGTTTTGGTTTTTGGCTCGCGCAGTTTGCTCAGGCGATCAGTATGAGGATTGAGAGACTTGGTCTCTCGCTTAGGTGAGGGTGACTCGCCTAAGCGAGGTCGTGATGAAATCCATAACACTTTAAGCGCGATTTCTCGCCTAGGCGAGGGGTTTTAGGTTTTGGGCGACAGATACTCTTGCTTAGGCAAGAATGGCTCGCCTAAGCGAGGTCTCGTGGTGTTATGTAGTTCGCGTCGAATTCTCGTTGAGGCGAGGTTTTGTTGGTTTGAGCGAAGGTATGGCTCGCTCAGGATAGTTGGGCTCGCCTAAGCGAGATGGTGTGGTGCAGCAATAGTTACGCACTTGTCCAGGTGAGGCGGGGTTGCTTAGGCGAGATTGATGGACTAGCTTAGGCAAAGGTCCTTGGCTTGAGCGAGTTGCTGCGAATTTCTAGGTTTGTGTGTGCTTTATGAACTGGTTTGTTACTTTTCCTAAATATAGGGAATTATATGCTTGTGTATGTGGTGTTTGGGCTTGAAGGACTAAGTCCAATAGGGGTCTGGGATGTGCTTAATGGTTGGACGCATGATGGGCATGGAACTGTGTAGTTCTCGTCGGCTGCAAAGTGGCGAGGAGTCCTTAGTATGGTGATTACATGCGTCGGACGCACGATGCGCAAGGAACTGTTATGTTCCCGTCGGTTGCTATTGGGTGAGGAGTCCATAGTATGGTGATTGCATGCGTGCCATGGTCCGAGCGAGGGAGGCTTGGATGTTTTACTACAGACGAGGAGTCTGTAGGGCAGGACTATGAGCATGATAGGCTCATAGGGTTGGACCACGAATGGGTTAGTTTCGTGGGAGCACAGTGAAGTCCCAAGACCTAGTTCATGCATATGACTCATGAAGGA
>Ga0099822_1004755_pt1 | contig 17721 bp, 10 predicted proteins | sample CowpeawhiteBW_FD_76839 | JGI IMG/M metagenome (GOLD analysis project Ga0099822, IMG submission 76839) | Root nodule microbial communities of legume samples collected from California USA - Cow pea white BW | ecosystem: Host-associated > Plants > Roots > Nodule | place: USA: California | collected...
AAACATACCCTAACAATTAAAAAGGAAATAGCAGAATCAATTAAAGATAAATAAAAAAACGAAACCATTTTCATTTATCTTATGGACGGTCGAATTTGGAGCTATTAGATGCTTTGGTGCATGGAATGGAATCTATATTATCTTTCTCTTAGCTTCTGAAAAAAAAAACAACTTTCTAGGATGCCCCAAAATTGCAAAAATAAAATAAATCAAGATAATTTTTTTTTAAAAAGCTGAAAATAATTATTGGTCCCTGTAGCAAATCTTCTGGCGTAGAAGCTACGAAATCAAAGTTGCAATGCAAATATATATAACTTGGCCAATGTGTCTCATCTAAAGCTGAATTTAAATTCTCGTAATTTCCTTGATTCATCAATTTTATTATTCTTAGAAATCTAAGTATAACTCTAAATCTTAATTAAAAATAAAAAAATAGAGTACTATATAAAAATAAAGACCTAAAAATTTATTATTTTAAGGTTTTAGGTTAAAAGTAGTGTTAATTTCTTACGTGACTGAGTGCAATACGACGGCACAAATAGGACAGAAAATTAGTACTTATATAAGAATAAATACTCATAAACCTAGAAAGTAAATGAATATTTGTATAAAAATAAAGACCTACACTACCTTTGAAGGGAAGATTATTAAGAATAATAAATATATTATTAATACTATTTTTATTTTTTTATTATTCTTATTAATTACTAATTTGATTAGTCAATTGTCCACCAACATCAACCAACAAAAGCAGAGTTTTTTTTCTTGGTGCCATGACCTACTTTTCATTGTGCAGCATAATGGTCCCTTTCCTTCTAAAATTCCATGTTTCTTTTAAATTATTTAATTATATAAGAAAAAAAAATCTACACTTTTCTCAATAGCTGGCCCTTATATCTTTGTAATTTGTCCTTATACATTAGATCATCACTCTTGTGAGAAAAAAATCACATGGAAAGAGATGGCCAACAATGCCTTATTATTTCTGCATTATGCAGCAAAAGACAATGTTTCCAAGGATTCAATTCTATACACATGTTTTGTCATCACCTGCACCATTTATGTTCTATTAATCTAACACACCATTTAACATGTGTGAATAATTATTTGAGTGATTTATTTTTTATTATATTGTTAATAAATAAGAAAATGTCATATGACTATAGTAAGATTAAAAAACAAAAATTTACCATCTTTACTTATTTTTAGAATGAAGGGCCAAAAAAACTTATTCAATGTTATCAAAACTTTTTGTTAAAGGGTGAAGGAAAGTAAAGGTAGTAAGTATATTGTTTGCCTCAAACATCCAAAAGCACAGAATGGCTAGAATATTCTATAACCTAAAATCACCCACTTGCCACATGCAAAACCAAGTGCCAACATTTCTCAAAAGGGTAGCTTTAAGAGAAGCATGGGCAAAGATAGTGGTTCTAGTGAAATTACAAGAATGTAAATTCTTCACAAAAATTATTTGGTCGGGTTTACAACATAAATTTAATGATATCTGAATCAAATTCATCTGACAAATTGTTAAGAATCTAAATATAAATTTAAGTCAAAAAATGAGAATACATTACTTTAAAATTTTGAGTTGAAAGTCGTAACAATCTTTTATCTAAGTTCATATCAAGTCTCATCGGTGTTGAATATTTCCAGTAAACTTTCTCTCTTTAAAAGCACTTAATCAATGATATTAAAGTTGATAGTATTAGTGTCGATTGTGAATTTCTTTCGGTATAAAGATTATTTTGATAGAAAATATTAATATAAAAAAAATATAATTTTTGTATTTAAAATCAAGAATGCATGTACAATTAAAAATACATGTTCTTCTAAACAAAGAGTTACTTCTAGATTTGGATAAAATTGCACACACTTTTTCATGCTCATTATTAAGGGTTCAAACTAATCATAAGTTCTCAACTACCAATTCTTCACATATGGTGCAAAATGTTGAGCACTTTACTTGCTAAATAATTCAACTTTGGAATCATTTGGATTATAGTGAACATTGCTAACCTATGAAATTATGATGCCTAATATACCCACCACAAAAAGTATATGCCTAGGGCTATTAGCATGAGTGATGTTTTGGTAGCCTTGCAACTTTCCCAATAAAAAAAAAAAGTGTAACTGTATTTCTAAGTTTACGTTCTAGGTTTTTGGTGCATCCATTAGTCAAATGTTTATATTTTAATTTCAAGATAAGTGTAATAGGGAAGATCTTAAACAAATTAATTTTTATAAGTTTATTTTGATTCAATTATTTAAAAAAAGAATGCATAAATTGAACCAAATGAATCGAATCAAGAGAGGATTGATTTGGTTTACAAAATCGAGTCCTTGTTGTCATATAAATGTATGAAATAATATATTAAGAAATGAATTTATTATTTGTCTAAAAAATTGCATATGATTGTACAATTTATAGCTGTAAAACAATATATTATGCTACAATTTTTTATATCAGCTAAATAATGACAAAATAAAAATAAAAAAATAATCCTTTATTTTGATAACTACAAGTTAGTTTAGTAAATGATGCTATGAAAAGGTAATTTATTGATTGATCGCTATAATAAACATCAAATTGATAAAATTAGTTGTTAGAACAGTTACTGTTGTAGCAGTTTAAAACTGAATTTTCCCCTTTTGAAATATTAAAGGCTAAGCCCATGAGGGAGTTTGTGGGCCTCTTAACAAGGCTAAGCCTTTGGGATTTCTATTTTGCACACCCTCTTTCCTTAATTTTGTATTTTCACCCATCAACAATATCCTTCTGTTACGCAAACTATTTTTGCCAATGTCAAGGTTAGTAGTAATTTATTTATTTACTTAGAAATTTGCTGCCTTTATTTATATTCATTCAATGACCTTTTTCTTAAATTTGATTGAGTTTTTTTTGATTAATTTTTTATTACACTAAACTAGAATTGTTTCCTGAGATTCGTGAATTTCAAATCCAATAAGTTTGATCCAACCTATTTAATATTTTCATAAGATAATGACATTATTTTATTTTATTATATTATGAACAATAAGTTTTTTATTTCCCAAAATGATAATTATATACAGAGTAATACGTTACTGATAAAAATGCAACATACACTTTGTTTACAAAATACCATTAAATTATTATATAAATTTGGTTTTCTTATTATATGTAAATTATAATTGTTTTAATAAATATACAAAAATAAATCAGTGATTAAAAAAACATAATATTTCACTAATCCTCATACCTAAACAAAGTTAACTATCTCAATTTAAGTGAAGTTTTATTATCTCGATCATATTAATTGATATTTTCCACGCTCAGACTTAAAGTAACCATAAACAAACTGACTAAAAAATAGTAGTTAAAATTGTTAATATTTTTGCAGAAACTAAAACTAAATAGAATTATCTTTTGCAAAACTAAAAACATATTTAAACTACAAATATATAATAAAATTTGATTGTCTAACACCTTTATATTTTTTATTATGACGTAATATTGCTACCTTACGAATTAATATTAAAAGATATTTACCATGAAAATTTTTACCTCAAAATAAATATTTTTGAGAGACTTTCAATTCAATAACTCAACTCGCCCCGATAATTGGATAGAATTGCTAAATAAAAAAGACAAGTTAAACCAAACCCATTGAGCACAGAACCATTTGAATAGGTTTCTGAGTAAGCGTTATTGAAATTCTTTGTCACCCCTTGTTTATTCTGAAACCTAAAAGTACAACTACAAAAATTCAACCTTGAATAATTAAGAAACGCCACAACAAATTTAATCTCGCATATCAGTTTGATTTGCCAACTCCATTATTCAATTAATCTGCCATTTGTTCACCACATATCCCAAACCTAGTTTAGGCATATACAACAATTTATACACAATTGTTTGTGACCATCTTTTTCTATCATTCAAACAAAACAAATTGCGTAGAGAAGTGGTAAATAAACAAAATTATTGTCCGAATTGTTCCATAAAGTGTTGCAAACATAACATTTCTCAAAACTAAATGGTGAAGAGGTTGCTTTGAAGCACAGTTGTCAGATAGTGCTGTCATAGGTACAGGATATTTTGCAGTTCTGATAATGTTTCTTTGGCATAAAACACTAACTAGAGTTAGACACAGCTTAAAGAGACCAAAGGAGTGTGTTAATTCAAAGGTACTTGATGGATGAACCTTGTACTGTTGTACAATGATCAACATACACAATAGTGGATTTGCTAGAGGCTAAGGAAAAACATTCAAATGTACGTAAACATTAGATTAGATACATGATATGGGGGAACGCAATCAATGTACGTAACCCCCATAGTTAATTCGGAATCCTAAACAAAAAGACTGAAAACTCTAGTTTGTTTGAACTACAGATTGATTAAGAACACTACCAAAATACTTTAAAAGACCAAAATAATGTATACATGTTGAGATATCCAGTGCTCCAATAGACTGGGAAAAGGAAGAGGAAAGTTTTGCAGAGTACTGGCAACTATATAAGGTAACTGTTATTGTACAAAAGAAAAAAGATTGTCTTCATAAAATTTTACCTGCACCCTTTTTCTTCATCAGGTGAATTCACCATCATGAAATCTTTAGTCAGATCACTAGCTACCCTGAAAGACAATAGAAGATGTTATTACCAGATGCCACTAAGCAGAAGATAAATTGAAGACTGTGGGAGATGTAATGAAGTACCTCATGAAATTTGATAATGTCAATTGAAGGCCCCTCCAACTTTTAACAAATGACAACAACCAATTGAGGAAAAGAAATGAACTACAGTATGACAACACTTAGCCAGCGACCTTAATTGCTCCCAATTCATCAATTTTTGAGCTCTTGTGCTGCAATGATATTAAGAAAAGAAAAGAAATGAACTACAGTACGACAACAGGGAAGAGATGGACATTCCAGAAATGTATAGAAAAGAAAAAGAAAAAAATAAAGGTTGAAAGCTTAATCTCCAGACAATGTGTTTTCCTTTATTACCTTACTCCTTTTGTGTTTGTGCACATCATTAACATCATCATCTCCATCATGCTTCCTTTTCTGAAAAAATAGTGAGTTAAAAAAGATTAATAAATACAACCTAGTTTTTGCAACATGTCCAGATAAAATGTGGAGCAAATCCCCATTTAAAATGCTAACATCAGTTGAGACAGATGTCCATAATCAGATCTTAAATCACAAAAACAATTGAATAACACTTAATCATCAGTATAATGAAAATTTGTTGAGTAAATTTGCAAGGTTATGGAATGACTTTTAGAACCATTTTTATTCTCAATGTGAACACAGATGAAGCCATCTAAAAGTTCTCAACCTTTTCATGGTGTTTCTTTGAGTGATCAGCACTGGAATCACGATGTCCACTTTTATCTTTCTTTTTGTCCCTATCCTTGTCCTTGTCCTTGTCTTTGCTTCTGTCTTTATGACGATGCTTGTGCTTCTTATGTTCCTTGTCCTTATCTTTGTCCTTGTCTTTGTGCTTTTTATGCTTCTTCTCCTTGTCTTTGTTCTCACTTTTTGATTTTCCTGAAATAGTTGGAATCCCTTTCTCCGCCTATTAGGGGGAAAAACAAGGAATAAGTGCATGTATATGTCAAACAATGACAAACTCAGCTGTTTTTTAGAAGAAATGATAGCATATCAATTAATTTTATGCAAGAAAAGCAAATTAAGTAGGATAAAAATCAGAGAAAACTTCTTACAGCGGGCAAGTCAATGGGAGCTGTTTCCCTTAGTTGAAAAGCCTCCTTGAGAACATCTAGGTCAAAAGGCTGAATACGAGCATTTGTATCTCTAAAGGAAGATGTATACTGAATAAGTTGATCCAATTGCATCCCATCTCCTTTTCTTATTTCTGTGTCTCCTACAACATTGTGAAGGTAGTGTGTGTCCGCAATTGCAGCAGGGAGAGGCCTCTTGCAGAAAAACTCATAGTGGGGTAGTAATTTGAAATGACTTATAAGATCCACAGCACCTGTCAATTCTCTTGGTCCTAATGGTTCAAAAAACACAATATTATAGGACAAAAATAAACACATGAAAGCTTACGGTAAAAGTTGAAAACAGGATGCTTGCAGGGTAATTTTTGTAAGACGCAGCACATTCTGAACTGTCTAGAGCATTATATATCCACACTTTCTAATTTCTTTTCATCCAATCAATTCGGCCATAAAACAGTAAATAAACACATTTGAGCACTTACAGAAAAACATGGCAAATTATGAGTTTCTATAAACATAACATGTTTTGGGTTCACAGATCCAAAGTTGAAAATTAGAGTAGAAGAGTTTATCTTTCTTGGGCAAAAATATAAAATCAATGTCCATGTTTGTTTCAGTTTTTATGCTATAAGAGAAAAACTTATGACAAAAATATATCCATGTCCAAAAGTCCAAAACCAAAAAGAAAAGCATACACCAATCAATTTCACAAAATTGAAGATGAAAATAATTCATCCTCATGCTATCCTTCAGCTGAACAACAAATCAACCATCTCATCAGTCTGATTACTTAATGCATTCTCCTTTTTCCTTTCAATTTCAAAACTGTCAACCAACACTAACTGACTAAATAAAAACTGTCAAAAGGGCAAATGAATATACTGTTGAAAGTTAAAATACCGACTTTTTGAAATTTTACTTAAGTATCATCAAATGCACAACTCTTACACTCAATGTTACGTCAATAGGGTCTGCTTCGATTAACTTCTTCATAAGCATTTCTAGGAGAAGAAAATGAGAAGGAAAAATGAAATAGACTTCTGTATAAATTAAAACTAATTTATGCATGAGTTAAAATTCATATTTTAGAGAAGCTAATATGAGAGAACTAATGCAAATTTAGCATAGGCATAAAATAATTTCAGTTTAGGAGGAGCTCATTTAATTTTTTCTTCATATTTTTCTTTCTTAGAAGTGTTTATAGAGGAGTTTCACCCAAACAAAACCATACTAATATAATATTACACCAAACAAAGATTTGTATAAAATAATATAATGAATAACACTAATGTAACAAGCTTTTTACCTCCTCCAAACTTTTTGCCTTCGGGATCCATAATTCAATCTTGCATGAGTTGTTGAACCATTAGCAACTGCAATTTATTATATGACACAAGGCATCTCATCCACAAATGTCAAAATAGGTTTCAATTGCAAGATATCAAAATGAATACAGGTTCTGCATACAAGGGCAGAGATTTTCTGATAAAGAGGTAAAATTGTATTAAAGGAAAAGAAACAAGGGAAGTTAAATAAGAGCGTGAATAAGGTATCCGCATAACCATTTAAAAAGTAAATTGCACTAACTACTTTTAAAGTTTCATGAATTTACACAAACTCACCATGTTTTAACATTTACAACAGCCTCCCTTCATTGGGGAACAAAGTGAAATGTTCTTTAAACAATTAATAAGGGGGGGTAGTGTAATGTATAAGAAGAATCTAGAAAGTTACACAATGTTCTTGCCTTAAAGGCAAAGATTATGGGAACCATGTTGGCAATTGAGTTAGCTGTGGTGAAAGGATGGTCATCCATTTGGTTGGAAACTGATACTATGCTATTAGTTGAAGCCTTCAAGAAACCTGCTATGGTTCCCTGAACTTCGAGAGGGTGATGACATTGTTGTTCAATTATTTGTAGTATTTAAAATTTTTCAAGGTAGTGCTCACAAACTAGCAAATTTAGTGATTGATTCTAGGCAATATTTTGTTAGGTTTGAAGACTTGCCCACTAGTATTAGGCAAGATTAATTAGAAACTGGTTTAGACTTCCGGAGTTTAGATTGTCATGATTGTACCATGTGTTTTGTTTGGTCACCCATGTTTGTACTATTTCTATTCTTTTCTTTGTTTTCAATAATACAATTTTCTTTAAGAGCAAATGATTGGTGAACTTTGGGGGGAGAACCTAATTGGGAGGCCTAAGTTTCATAGTGATGCCTAGTAGAGAATAACCTTTCACAAAAAAAAAAAAAATTATAGGATTGTGGAGATTTTTAATAATTTCACAAAAACCTCAAGGCTAGTTAGTGTAATTTACTCTTCAAAAAAAGGCAGAAATGAAAAAGAAGAAAACTAAAATTGCAACAAAGTCACTGCAAACACACTGAGATTGTGGCCATTGCATGGTTATAATTTCACATGATCTATAAGATCCAGAATTGCCATTTCAGTTAGAACAGAGGGACTACTCTTTCTTGTATCATACCCAAAATCAGTGTTTTCATGACCAAATATGACATAGAAACTGTGCACCCATCACCCATGCAGTACCAAACGAATTATGTATATCTATGGAGATAATCAACCATGAATTCCGCTGGCTATTATAGCACTTTACCATCACAGAACTCTAAAACAGATAGCACAAAAACTAAAAATGTATTGCAACTTATCAATATCATAAATAAAAGCACATGTCTCTTCGTATATCCTCAGTACCCATTCACCACATTCACAACCAAGCAAATTTATATAAATCACTTTGCCTCAAATTACCTTCTGCTAAATTACTGTGAATAAGCTTCTGAGACATTTGAAAAAGCAATAGTATTCCAACAAAACATCATTTTACTTGCGCCAGAAAACTTGATACTTATAATAAGATTGACAAAAACCCTCCCCAGTAAAAGTTTATTTGGAATGAATATTCTACACCAAAATCTATTAAATATTAATGTGATTTAAATAATTTTAAGGCTTAGCTTTCCCACAAAACACCATTCAACCTGAGTCAAAATCCCCAATGTAAGAGTACAACATCAATTAAAAAAAAGTAAAGATTATTCACCTCGTTAGTTAATTTTATATTTTTCCTTATTTACAGATATTTAATTTTCAAACCCCAAAGGACAGAAAATCTTGCAAGGGAATTCCATATCGCACACAAAATCATCATCCAGTTAGCGATCTATAAAATTTTTAATGTAAAGAGAAAGCTCACATTTCAAAGCGCTGCTACACTGTTATTCTGAGGTATAACATCTGGGGGCATCTAAAATCGTACCTCCCATCCCCCAAATATCATTCTGAGGGCATAAATAAGTTTATTTGAGAGGGGCGCTACACTATTATTTGAAAGCGCACAGCTAATCCAAATTTTGTAGCAGCCCTTGACCGATCCACACAACTATTGACAACTATCTAAAAGAACAAAATTTATACGACTGGAAGTAACTTATATATTAGATACATATTCATTTGGATACTAGGCTCGTTTAAATCCAATTCTGAAATGAAGCAAAAACAATGAATTGTCAAAAACTAAACTAGGGTTTTCTAGAAAGCTGCGCTTAAGTATCCAAATGAGTCGCTCGTATTTTCAAAAAGATAATATGCAGATTTCTCATTTGCTACTTAAGATGGAAATAAATAACCTTAAAACTACTATTATCAATCTCTTATTGCATTTAACTCTGAAAATGGTATAATGATGAAGACCGTTATTTTAAATATTATAATTATAATATTATATAAAGTAAATAATTTATACTACACATCTATATACTCAAAATCAACACAAAAAACATAAAATTGAATAAATTTTGTGGTAAATAGTAAGTAACAATTTACACACACAATCACCATCAATCTAGGAGCAACAACATAGCAATGAAGATGATGATGAAAAATAATAAAAAGAGATATAACATGTTAAATAAAACAATCAGGAAAATATGAATTGGGAAGTCTATAAGAAGAAGAAGAAAAAACGTAGCACGTCATAGAAAATAGTCATGTAAAGTGTTGAGGAGTAGATGTCAAAACAGAGGTAACTTTTTGTGGAATAACAAATCTTGATGTTCCAGGTTAGAAATTGGTTATTTTGGTAGTACCACTATAGCATGCGAAAAGCCGTCATCTCTGGTCATTATAAACACATAAAAACCCAAGGCTGTTTCATTCCACTATCCCACTATAGAGAAACTATATTGTACTATTAACTACTTTGCTTAAGACTTAGATAATTAGCCATAATTACTTTAATTTTGATGATACTAATAACTCAATTTGGCTATTTTGGCAGTGCCAGCATAACGCGCCAAAAGCCGTTGTCTTGGTAGCATTATTTTAGCACAGAAAGGCGTTATTTTGGTCGTTATAGCTGTTATCTTGGTACCATTATTTTGGTCGTTATAGCTGTTACGGGAAACCACTTTGCTATTTGAATCCCATAGCAAACCAAGTCTGCTACACTTCGCATCACACTATGGTGGCCTATGAACTACTATGCTTAAAACTTAGATAATTAGCTTAATCACTTTAATTTAGGCTATACTAATAACTCAATTTTTCAATTTTCTCTTCTGTTTTATGTAGGTGACCTGAACTAGATTGGTTAGGCTTTGAAAAGATTAAGTCTCTGCTTTCAGAAAAGGGAAAGCTCAACCATGACCAGCATATGAAGTGGACAGTAACCCTACACGAATTGTACTAGAATAAGCCAAAAATTCAAACCCTAGAATCATCAATCTTAAACCCCACACCAGGTTAGTCCTCTAAGAGCACAAAAGCAAAGGGGGCAAGGGGATCCAAGAATGTAAACAGTACAGACTCATCTGAATTTTGGAATACTAACACTAATTTCTAATCGGTTTTCAATACTTCGCATCTCTTCAGTCAAAACCGTTTTCCAATTCCCCTTCTACCGGTTTTCAACTTTTGGGATTACTAAATATTCAAACGTAACGTTCAAAAAAAAAAATACAATAACAAAAAATTAAACGAACTTCTCATACAGTATCGTTGAGCAGAATACTGGTAAAAATAAACACCACCACACACACCCCAGAAGAAACAAACCACCTTCCTCCCCTAAGTTAATAACAACAATAATTAGAAGAAAAGCATGCAGGAATTGAAACAGTGAAGAAAACTCACATGAAGTGAGGCAATTTTCGCTTTGAAAGCAAACAAAAAACCCAATTCTGACGAACCAGAGCAACGCCAATCTAGAACCTTCTCGCCCTTCGACCACCCAACAAATATCTCCGGAAAGCTGCGCAAAATTGGAATTGGTAAAGCCAAAAAAGGCAAAATCCGCAAAAGGGTACTCGAGTTTGCGAGGAAAAGAGGAACCTTTTTCTTTCCCAGCAGGAAAAACCAGCGCGAGAATTAGAATTGACCCGTGAAGGAGTTGGCGTGCGATAATGGAAGAAAGGCCGAAAAGTGCAGATCCAAGCAGTGGTGGAAGAAGAAGAAGATTTGGGTCCTCAGAAGAAGACGTAAAGAGAAGATCTTTGGGTTCAGTTCTGGAACAAACTGTTTTTTCCTTCGCAACTCGCTCGTGTTTGTGTTTCTCTGTTTTTTCTTTCTTTCTTTCTCTTTCTTTCAGTGTAAAAAAAACAGCAAAACCCAAAATTCTCTTCTTTTGCCGATGCCAGTTGCCACCTCTGAATTTATATTTAGCCCTAAGTCTGGGTAAATTGTCGGTTTTACCCTTGGCTAGTGCTTGTGCTATTGGATCAGGTGTTTATTTAATTACGGCAATTGCCACCATATTTGGGACAATAGAGTGAGTGCCATTACATAGGAAATATTTTCTCATTTTGTTTTTCACACAATAGTATCATAGTAGAAATTGGGGCATTATCCACCCAATTTTCTAAATGCCCTTATTCTTAAGGTATCAATCATTTCACATTAGGGTACATATCCCCAAACTATGTAAAATCATGACAATAAAGTCCATGTGGGTTTAAGTCCTTTCTCAATAAAAATTGCATCTTTTTTTCCTTTACAAGCTTTGTTTTGTTTGAGTTGGTTTGATATGGAGTGGGAAAGAAATTCAATCAAATCACATTCAAGCCTTTGTTTTATATTTGTTTTGCTTGGATTGTTAGGTTTAAATCAAGTTTGTTAAAGAGTAATATATTGGATTAGGTTCTTTTAATTACAATAGTTAGGGAAAATCAAAATAGAAATAGTAGAAAACTCAAAACTTAGAATTAGAAACTAAACACCAATTATATCAATCATCATCATGAGAGTGATATTAGTGTAATTGTGTAAATTCACATTTATTCTCTAAGATGATAGATGATAAGTTTTACAAAAAATATCACTTGTGGGTTTTTTTTTTTCTTCCTAGAGTACAAAATAACTAAGGTGCATGATTGAATTTACATTATATTAGTTTAGTAGACCATCATGTTAATTATTTTTTGTGGTTGAAATTTGTTATTAGAAAGAATGAAAATATATTTGTCTTTTTTATTTTGAAAATTAATTTAGACTGATTTATTGAATTGGTAAACTAATATTGTAATTAACTACCAAATTATGTTTAATTAAATTTTAAGTCCCTTGTAAACATGTGTAATATCAATTGCGTTTCTATTACAATTTTTTGTTTGTCTATTTGGTATTACAAAATTTTTATTTTTAGTTGGGTTTTGTTGTTTTATTTTTTGGTTAGGTGAGGTAAGTATTATTTTATATTGTTATCTTTCTTCTTATATTTATGGATTAAGAAATATGAGATTTTGTGATTAATAAAATATTATTATAATTAATATAAAATGATAAATAATTTTTATATAAAACTTCACAAATTAAACAACGGTGACCCCTTACATTTCTGATGACAACTTGTTTGTGTGTTTTTAAATATCGACTTAACTGAAAACATATAACAATTTGGAGTAACCAATAAATAAAAGAAAATTAATAAATACTTGATTAAAAAATATAAATTTATAAAATATTTGAAACTTAATTAAGTTAAAAAAAATAGAAAGTTAACTTCAAAAATAACTTGTTAAAGAATTGGAAATCATAAGTTGGCCTAAACAGACTCGACAGTAAAATTGTAATAATGAATTATTTTAATTTTTTCTTAAAAAATTAAATTAATTTAAAATATGTATTATTAATTTTTTTACTATACATGTAGATTTAATATTAACAATAAATGTCAACTTATATTACTGAAATTCTTATTGAAATTTTGATTTAAACATGAACAAATATCTTATTCTATAATTTTTTATATACATTTTAAATGTTAAAAATGTATAAATTTGTGATTTTAGTTGTTAGAATTGTGATATAATGTTTTTTAGCGTTATTTTATTATTTATAATAACCTTTTAGCATTTATCAGTTGTATTTCAATTACAAATGAATTATAGATTCTTGAATAAGTGTTTTATCTATTTAATGATTTCTCGTCTTTAAAAACACTATTTCAGTACGTTAAAAAGAACTTCGATTAAAGATAAGTAGTAGTGATTATATATTAAAATAAACTCTCGTAAATAATATTGCCTTTAATAGTGAATTGTAATTAGATTTCTTTTATAATATTGATAAGATTCACAGTTATAATAATACATTAAGGAAAATAAACGAAAAACATAGACAGTTAAAATGTTAAGGATCATGTTATGTATCATTATGAACTATTAAATTAATTTGATTTCTGTTGTACAATTATATGATATTTATTTCTACAATTTTTTTTTCTAAATTTTCTCATGAGTCATCTATTATCTATAGTGGACAATTTTTTATTGTTGTTTAAAATATTTTGTAAATATTGTTGTGTCATTCATATTATTTCTTTCATTCTTGATAATCTTAAGACCATCCACCTTTATCATTCATCATAGAAAACTTCAAAAAATTTACTGATTCTCTTCCATCATCTCAAACCGATAAACAATACTCATTAAACTCAACCACAATATCAATCAATAAAGAATAACCTAATTGAAATAACGTATGTAACAGAAAAATAAATAAATAATGGAGAGGGGAGAAACCATTAGAGTTGATTATGTGGACCTGAAATCAACTCTACATAAAAAAAATATGTAACAACCCAAGAAGATGGATTGCTACTATAATCTTGGATCCTTGCATGTTAAGTATTAAACATACTTTACTGCATCGATGAAATAAAACATGTATAAGCATATAAATATAGTATAGTAAAATAATTCCTTAAGTGTTACAATCCAGTAATGGTACATGGTTCATCTCTCTCGTGACAAGGTAAATTTACTGTGTAGTTTGAAAGAAAAGAGATCCACGACCCCGAAACTAGTTGTAAGAATATCATTCTCTCTGCACTGCCTATACTACATCCTCTATATGAGTTTGAAAGTCTAGTAGAATATAATGATAGCTTCAAAATGAGTGTTCTTGACAAATGTATAACACTAGGCTCACTTGTCATAACCTTCCTCTTTAGGAATGATATGACCATACAACCAATCACCCATCCAAACACTATATCACATTTCATTTATGTTGGACTACCTCTGTGAGACATTTATCTCAATCACTTAATTAATCTCCCCATAATTTCCTTCTCAAATAAAGCACTCCTAAAATTTATAAACTTATCGAGTGATAACACACACTCAATCAACAAGCAACTCCTTGGAGGTTGACTCACTCTACAATTGAATGTCTCGCCCAATGAATCTAGCATTTGAATTAATTTAAAGATAATTCGCCTAACAATAACATAATCGCTTAGTGAGCTTCCTTCCTTTGACTCTCTACAAAACTCGAGTTTGACGTTCACTCATCAACGAGAGTCTGCTCGTCCAATAAGCATGCCTTCCTAACTCTATGCCAAAGTAATTTTTGGTTGTATAACGTAGAAAACAAAAGCTGCAAATTGACAATGTCAATCAAGCCAACATTCCATCTCATGCTTCACAAAAGTCATAAGTACACCAATTTCATATTGAAACAACTCATCTCATAAAAAAAAAAAAATACATTCACAATAAAAAAGCCTGAAAATTCATAACACACACATAGATATACAATTTGGGATCATACGTTTCATTTCAACAACTCACAACAATCAAACATACTAATTAAACATACAATCACATTCTCAAAATGCACAAATAACAATCAAAGAGAAATCATATTTGTAATAGTTAAAATTAATCTCTTATCACGCAAGACAAACTCTCATTCTCACATCATTGCTTCCTACGTTTCTATACAACTCAAAATCATTTGAATAGACTTTTATTATAAAAAGAACTTTAACAATCATAATTAATACGTTTTATTTAATTTTTGACAAATTAAAATCATTTTAATTAGGGAGTTTTATATCATTTAGATATTTGATCTTATATTCTGATAACATGATTTATATAATAGTATAGATATTATTATAATAATAGTATTTATAGAATACTATTATATGAATATTATTATATATTATGTAATAGTATAGATATTACTATTATATAAATTTATTTATTTCTTTCCTTTTTTAATTTTATCTTTCAAGTAATTACTTTAATAAATTTAACAAATTTTTAAATTATTCATTTTTAAAATTAAATAAATAAAAGTTATTAATAAAATAAATAAATAAATAATTAATATAAATAAAAAATGATCAAAACTATGTTTATTTTTATAATTATAATTTTATTATAGAATGTGTTTCTTTACTGTGTAAATTAAAAAATATATAAGTTGTAAATGATACTTTTTTTTTGTCTCAGTCAACCCTAACCCGAGATAATGTATTCGGGTAACAGGTCTCTTTGGATCCAACCCGTCAACAACAAATTAAACATAATAATAATAATATAATTTTTTTTCCCCTCTTTCCTTACAGAACGGAAGAGAGAAAGAGCCCCTGCTTTTTGGTGCCGCAACACATTTTTTTTTTTTTTTGAGGTTGTGTCTCTTCCGCCGCACCCTTGCTCACTGTCTCCGAGGTTGCAGGGTTTCACGGCTCCAATGGCGGCCTTCGTCCACTTCGGGAACATGCACGATGTGGCATTCAAACCCCGTCTGCTTCAGTCACTCATCAGAGACCATCTTCCCGACGAGAATGGTCCCTTCTCCGACCCCTCTAAACTCTCCAAGGCCGTGGCACTCGTAAAAGCGCACTCACTTCTCTCCGAGTCTTTCCTCGCAGACTCCACGCCCCCCAAAGTAATCGAAGCCTGGAAATCCGCATTCTCTTCATGGCTCAACCGCATCTTCTCCCTCCTCTCCACCTCCATGGTGTGAATCAAAAGCAGCAAGCTTTTAAAATTTTTTACTTTTTTTCTTTCTTGTTTTGAATGATTTTTGTAGTTGAGATGGGTGTGTTGTTCTTTTCTAGCCTGATAAATGCTGGGCGGGGATCTCTCTGCTCGGGGTTACATGTGAAGAGTGCAGTTCTGAGCGTTTTCTGGAATCTTACTCTGCGTGGTTCCACAAGTTGCTGGCTTTTCTACAGGTACACACAGGTTTCGCCTTTCATGCTGATGATTCTTTTGTTAGAGTTTTCGGGTTTAGGAATACAAAGTGCTGTTCACTGTAGGTATACAGTTGCCTAGGACAGTCGTTGTTTGGATGAACTTTTACATAAGTATAGGAATTAGAAAGTAAGGCTTTAGGAAATAAATTTCTCCATTAGTGAAATTAGAATGAGAGAATTTCTATAAATTAATTTATGCATAAACTAGTTTTAGTTTATAGAGAAACTCGTTTGATTTTTTCTTATTCATTTTCTTCTTCTTTGTGTTTGTGGAGAACTTTATCCACAAAGGTCCTAGATCAATTTAGACCTCAGTGAAGCTCACAAGTGGCTAGTACCTTGGTTCTTTTGAGTATATGACACGGGTTTGATCTCTTATCTGTGGTCTCGCTGTGGGAATATCTCTGGTCCAATTCCGGATCTAAAACATAATGATTCTTTTTAAATGTAATGCTTGGTATGCTATCCTGCACATATTTTAGCCTACAAGCCAAAACTGTTACTTGAAAGAGAAGTTAATGCATTTGATACCGTTTAAATCCAATGTTCTTGTACTAGTAAATTGTAAATCGGCAGTCTATCTTTTGCAGATGCCTTTTGGAATTACAAAATGTGCTTGTTCCCTCTGTATCATTAAAGAGCTCACAAAGCTTCCTTTTTTGTATTCGACAAGGACGCCGTTTTTTTCTACATGATATGTTACATGTTACTGATTAACGCTATACATCATTTATGTGATACTGTCTTTTTCCTTTGACTTTCATTTCAATCTTTTAAGTACGTGCACACTCAAACAAGATGTCCTTGTATGCATTCATCTTTGTACAAATCTCTGAAATAAATTTTGTATTTTTGTATGGTCAATTGTGACGAGCTCCTTGATCTTTGTTTGAAACAGTCACCAGCAGATTCACATCTAGTGAGGGTAGCGGCTTGTGCTTCATTGTCTGATTTATTAATAAGGTTAGATATTTCTTTCCCTACCTTGACACTATTAGTTGGTAGAAATATTGGTCTGCAATGTAGAGTACTCATGCTTGATACTGCTGATTAAATGTATCCCTCGATAGAAATTTCTCTCTCTCTCTGCATGCTACTGCGTGGTTGTCACCTACGTTACTCCTCTGTAATGCATGATACTCAATAGGATGAGGGCAAGGTTGTTGGACTTGAGTCTCCATAAACTTGTCATACAAACTTGCAAGAGTTTACTTGATTAAAAAACAATATTAAACTGTTTTTCGCAGTATCTAAATTAAATGAATACTGTTGGAAGTCCCACATCGACTAGAAATAAGGCAATTTCATAATATATAAGTGAGGTGCAAACCTCACCTTACAAGCTGGTTTGTGGGGCTTGTGTTAGGCTTAAATCCCACCCTTTAACATATTAGAGTACTTAGAGTCTCTATATTTAGAGTGTGCAAACACCTCAACTTAATTTAAAATATATATGTGTGGTTGTAAA
>Ga0099822_1004762_pt1 | contig 17708 bp, 7 predicted proteins | sample CowpeawhiteBW_FD_76839 | JGI IMG/M metagenome (GOLD analysis project Ga0099822, IMG submission 76839) | Root nodule microbial communities of legume samples collected from California USA - Cow pea white BW | ecosystem: Host-associated > Plants > Roots > Nodule | place: USA: California | collected...
AATCATATCATGGTTAGTCATTTTCAGAGATGCCAACTTGTTCGCCGAATCATAGAGGTGCTGGATATCATTTGCATAGATATTCTGAGTTCTCTTCCAAAACGAGTGGCATGTTTTGAAGGCTCGGAGGGACATCAAAAGTCGTGGTTCCACCGACTGCCACAATATAGCACATAGTTGAAAATCTGTTTGTTTCCATTGTTCAGCTTTTTTAAAGGTACGTGGCTACCATCTTTCTCAAGGTGGTCGTGATGTCTTTGACCGAGAAACCACATCTCGACGGCAGCAGACCAAGATAAGTAATTTTGGCCATTTAGTTTCTCGAAAGTAATGTAGGGGCTTCTAGAGAATGAAATAGCACTCCTAGTACCTCAGTGGCCATATCTGATCAAGAGAATAAAAAAAAAAGCAGAGAGGATCTCGGAATACAGTGACGATTTTCGAATATCCTAGGGAGATTTCCATAAGGGGTGCTATTGGAGTTCACCGGAACAAAGTTTTGAAGGTCAAAACGAGTAAAGGAGGCTCTAGTGATGGCTATGAAGGTGGTGCGATGACAAATCAACGACTAGACGACGGCGCATGGACGACACACGCCACACTGCTGTGAACTGAGATGACACGCGTGGAGGCGCGTGGCGACGATTATGCCTTCGACATCAGTAGGGTTGGCTATCGCTCGGAGAGGCAGTCCGAATCTGGTGGTTTCCAGACGGAACTACGACGACGGATGACGATTGACGGCGGCAGAAGACTGCAAACGGTGGCAGACAGTGTTGAAATGTTGTTTGACAGTGTTGGGTAGCTAAAAAAAACATTAGGTGGTTCTAAAACGAGATGAAATGAACTTGGACAGTCGCGGATAGCGGCGGTGACTAACAACGGTCAACCGCGGACAACGGTGACGGATGGTGGCAGACCAGATGAGACAGAAACTAGAGCGGGTCAATCCCGCTCTGATACCAACTTGAAATTGAGACTGAAAATATATGAGTAGTGGACTTGTAGGACCACTCTCCCTCTCATAGGACCTAGTTGTATCCTTTCAAGTCTTTCGAATCCTTCTAGTATCCGATCTCTAAAACAATTGTCTTCCAGCTTCGATAGATCTCGTCCAAAGCATGAAAGGATGATTCTTGCAAGAGACACTCTAATGCTAAAGTCAACACTTGTGATATCATAGATTCTCAAGTAGTAATTAATTGCTTAATGAATACAAGGGATACCGTGCTATTTATACCTTTTTACTTACACATAAGTCCATTTGAGGTGGGTGAATTTACCCAAAAGTTGTTGCTGGTCTTTGGTTCTTGGTTGTCAGTTTCTTGATGAAGGTGTTGGTTTGAGGGTCGATATGTATGGGATAGGCAGCTTATGAGAACATGGGAAGTTGGTATACTAACCTCCTAATCTTGGTGGGGTAGGACTGAGTACGAATAGTACATCAACCTCCCCCTCCCAATCTTAAAGTGTTTCATGTGAAAGGTATAGCTAGAACTCGACCTTTGATTGTGTTATATTCAGTAAACAACCATATGGGTGTTTTTGAAAATAAATTTTGTAGGTCTTTGGCCGTGAACCTTGTGGGTATACTAGTCCTTCAGTCTTGAGGAGCGAAGCCACGTGCAGACTTGAAGTGTGATTGAATGGTGGCTTTGTTTGGTGTCAGTGTGTTTTTCAAGGTGTTTTTTGGCGGTTGAGCCTTGGGTTTAGTGAGTTGCGACTCTTTTGACTTTTGGTAGGGGTTCTAAAGTTGAAGAGTTTTGAAAGATTTCTATATAAGAGGATTCATTTCACTGTTTGCGTCATTATTTCTGATCTCCTTCCTTGAAGTACTTTCCCATCTCTGAATTTTGTGCAATCTTGTTCACTTTGAAGGTATGTCGACTTCTTTCAGTGGTTCTAATTTAGGTGGTTCTAGTGCAAGTATTGGTTTGTATTTCTATGTTACCCAGCCAAAGGATCCCATCTCTTGGCTTTCATTAGTGGGGAGGCCAAAATCGTGCTTGTTGGATGGCTACATCCAATCCTTTAAGAGGTTCAAGGAAAGGTTCTTTTGAGTTGGCATGACCTCAACTGTCCGGTGTTTGTATTTTCACGGGGCCAACCATAAAAAATTTCCCTTTCATTGGACTTCTAGTCCCCTTAAGTTGACAGAGATGTCTAAGGATTTGCTTTCGTCCAAGAGTAGGAAAATAATGGATGTCTTGGAGCGGCTGCCTTCTAAGGTTCTTGGAAAAAGGATAGTGTTTTGCTACCTTACTGACAGGCCGGACCGGGATGTATGTGGTACATTTTTCATGGCTTGTTTTTCAACATGTTCTAATATGAAAAATCTTTGTTTTTACAGATGACATGGCTCAACATTCCAAGAAAAAAAGGGGTTGAGGGGGATCTCTTTGCAAAGCTTTGAGATCAAATGGTTGAAGTTGCCAGGAGGGAAGGGCAATATACGGTACCTAACTTGTTTGTGCCTATTTTGAGCGTGAAATCATTCAATATTTTGGGAAAAACTCTATATTTGGATCATACAAAAGTGCAACTATTGGTGAAGGATCTTTGATCTTCTTGGAGAAATTTTGCTTGGTTTCGGAATTTGGAGAAAGTTGTTTGGTTGGCCAGGGAGAGCCTTCATTCATGTTTAATCTTTCTCAGGTTTATAGGAATTACCTGGTGGTTTTCTAGGTCTGCAAGTGTGATATTGCTGTGCTTGTTGAGATTTTTGTGGGATTCAATAGTCTTGGTTTGTGTTTTGGCATATTTTAAAAGTTTAATCTTGTGAACTGTGTAAATATTTTAATATAGTGCAAGTTAGGCTCGGGTTGCCTTGACGAACTAAATGTAGTACTGTTATGAGTGAACCAATATAAAAATTTATGTACTTGTGTTTGAGCCTTTCTCTCTTTGCTTTGGTTTTTGATATAAAGATTCAAGAAATTTGGTTTTAATCATCTTTACATGGTTCTTGAGTGATCTAGCACAATATTAAGTCGTATCTCTATTTGAATCACTTACTATAATTAATCTTGACGAGTTTTGTGTATTGTTTTTGAGTTAAACTTCGAATTCGTATATTTGCAGAATTTTCTAGTATTTCAATTGATTGTTCTAATATTTTGATCTATTGAATTACACTACACTATTAATTGTTTAATGAAACAAGTCTGTTATCTCTGTTTTTAGTCGATTGAAAAGAGTACAGTCCAGTAGCAATTGCATTCTTAATTTACGGTTGATTTGATTCAATAGAAAGGGGTTTTAAGTTTTAAAACTAACTAAAGTTTTTATAAAGTCAATTCAACCTCCCTCTCTCCCTAGTTACCCATTTCAATACTTACAAGTACATACATTAAACTAGTAACATATTAAAATAATTATTAAAATGTTTTTATTTAATATTGTTCTTATATAGAATTTGTTAGCTAGGGTTAGTGCTTGGCCTAGCATATATAAGAATATTCAAGTTTATATTTTCATCCCTTCTAAACTTGAAAGTGGTAGTTCAGGTTGATGATTACACCCAAATATCTAAAATCCATACTTCCCCCACTTGAAGTATATTTTTAAACAAGTTGCCATAAGTCTTCAAATGGATCAAATCTTATATATTGGTATATAAACTTAAAAAAGAAAATTAATAAACTGGAAATACAGACGTTAAAATATTAATAACTTTGTGACGAAGTACTATTTTCTTCAGAAAATCTAAAACTTAGGTCTCATTCCCAACCGTTGTTTATGCGCAACTTGTTTTGCAATAGGAGGGACATAAAATTCCGTAAAATTATTCAGATTCATATAATAAATGGAGTTAATCTTTTAACCTTTAGCAACTTGCTACGATTTTATGGCCTTTGGTACTTATTATGTCCTCGTTGGCCTTATCATGGGCATGCCGCTATTCTTATTCCCTATGTTTTCACTCTTTAATTCCGTGTGCTTCTTACACGCGCAATCTTTTTTTTGCTATTATATCCAACAAGACTAGAGAACAATCCAATGTTTTATTCTGGTGATGAATTTTTGGGGACCTTCATGGAGCATTCAAGTGTCCTTCTCCCTAAAATTCAAGATATATTTATAAGATATTTTTACAATCCCTTGAAAAGAAGATAGGAACTAATTTTTTTCAGTGGCACTTTCCTTTCGACCTAACTACGAATACTCATTATTGTTCTTCAAAAAAAACATACTTATTTGATCCTTCGTGATTAAGAATTTCAATACAAGGACTCATTTATGCTAGTCACACCAAAACTAATCAAACTCTAGGATCACCGATGAGAGTTTTTCGATAGAGGATCACCGGAGAAGCGAAACATTAATGAAACATGAGCTCAACACTACTTCCAATCCAAAAACTTAAGATAATATAGATTTATAGATCTTCATTATTATATAATGCTCACTTTTCTCATTTTTACTTAATGTGAAACTTAGATTCATTTAGATTTCTTAACAATTCTCCTGATATTAAATATTTATTATTCGTTTAAAAATAATAGAAAACAAATTTATATACCATATATTTCATGTCTCATATTTTATATATATATATATATATATATATATATATATATATATATATATTGTTTTCTTTTTATAAATTTGGATAAATTTTTTAGAACTGAGTAAAATATTTATGCATCAATGGCGTTGATTACCCCAATTTAACAACAGGGAGTAAATGGGTTGATGGGGGCAAATATTTCTCCTTAGTCACATTAACACAATTTTGAATTATGCTTTGAGTGGTAACTAAAGCACATAATCATGTGAGTTGACTTCAAATTCTCTTAATGAAGTGAATGCATATTCCTCTAATGTTTGGGGCTGTTGTTTGAACTAAGATAATCGATTTCAGAACGTGGACATTCTCTTGGACTCATTTTTTATTCGTCTTTTTTGTCGTTTAAAGTAAAGATATTTGGCATCTCAAATTCTATGGAACAAAAACTCAACTCATATCTTTGTTTTCTTAATTATATTATATTATCTGTCAAATTTTCGTTTTTCTGGGAACTATAATAAACGTTCAACAAACCTTTTCATGAGAACATATCCGAAGCTCTTTTCAGAAAATTTCTAGTGTTTTCTCATATCAATTTCAAAAGCTTCCCTTATAGTCTTTCGTGGTTGGAAAATATAAATTCTTTCTTACTGTTTCTATCATAAGAGTAGGTGAAGACCAGAACAATTCCAATTTTCACCACTGTAGCAAGTTTTCAAAAATTGTTTTCCTTCCATAATATAATGTTCCTTTTCTTTTAATTACATAGGTACATACTTTATAGTATATAAGTTCAGAATTCGGGCAGCATCTTGAATAAATTCCCTGCTTCACCCTTATAAAAAGATTCCATTTTTTATCTTTTTGAATTATATAATCAAAAAATAAAAAATTAGTTTTGGATTATACAATATAAAAATTAAATTATGAATTATACAATCTGAAAATAAAATATTCAAAGATTATTTAACTTTTGAATTATATAATTAAAATTTATTTTTAGATTCTAGATTATATTATCCAAAAGTGTTTTAGAAGGAAAAAAGTAATTTTTGGATTATAATTTCTTCTAATATTGAAGTAGAAATGCTCCAAACGGTATAAACAACTCAAATGCTCTTAGTGTTTGATAAAACACAAGTGAGAGAAAATTAGAAGAAAAATACTTTATTGAAAGTATGAGAATGATAGTTTGCATTTTTACAAAAGAGAGTAATCGAATATATAAAAATATTCAACCCATAGAAAAACAGGAGACAAAAGCAACATAAAAACAGAAAATCATAAACGTAATAAGCGACATAAGATATTAACCATATCTCTATCATCCCCCTCAAGCTGGGAATATGGATTGAAAAGACCAAGCTTGGAAATAGCAACTTTGGAAAGGTGAAGGTTGAGAACTTGAGAAGGCTGAGAACATGAGAAGTCCGAGAACATGAGAAGTCCGAGAACTTGAGAAGGTCAAAAACTTGAGAAGGCCGAGAACTTGAGAAGGCCGAGAACTTGAGAATTTTTTTTTTCATTGCTGATAATTATTATCAACAAGAAAGAAATATACAAGAAATAAAGAGTGAGAGAAGCAAAACTCACCATGAATGAAACGGTGAAGAGAAGGTAATGATGGAAGGTGGTTTTCATCTGATACCATGTTAGTGTTTGATAAAAGACAAGTGAGAGAAAGTTAGAAGAGAAATACTTTATTGAAAGTATGAGAATCAGAGTTTGCATCTTTACAAAAGAAGGGCATCAAACATATAAAAACATTCAACGAATAGAAAAACAGAAGACATAAGCAACATAAAAACATAAAATCATAAATGTAATAAACAACAAAAGATATTAATCATATCTCACAAGATAGTAACTATATCTCATAAGGTATTACCATATCTTAGAAGATATTAACCATATCTCAGAATATATTAATTATATATCTATCAAATGCTATCATGAAACACGTTTGAAATGTTAAATAAACTTAACAAAATTTGGTTAAAAGAACTAAATCCATGCATTTATAGAGTAGGAAGACTAAATTGGGCCAAATTTTCGAAGAGAGACTAATTCTAATTTTAACTGAAAGTTAAGGGACCAAACACATGTTTGATCCATTTTATTATTTTAACCATTATATAAACAAATATTTTGATCATATTTTGTTTATAAAATAAGATTACAGAAGTTTGAACAAAAAGATATGAAAAAACACTTAGTAATATTGACATATCAAAAGTGGATATGGTGAATTTGTTTAATTGAATCAAATAAAAATACTAAGTTTTTTTTGTCATATTTAATTTCAACTTATAAAGGTGGTTATATATTGAATTTTCTAAAATCCAACATGATTTAATCTAAATTTAATAAAATGGATTGGATCTATAATCCGAATATAGCAGATCTAGTTAAAATATATCTGGATTAAGATTCAAATTCATTTTAACTATATTAATTAGATTTGAATTTTTTTAATTCAATTTAAATTGGATTAAAATTAGATTGAATCTACTTTATCAATGAGATTATATTCAGTGAGATGGATCTAATCGACTCAGGTTAAACTTCGGTCGTGGTTGATTTGGCCCAATTTTGGCCTTAGTCGAGTTGACTTAGGCTATCTCAAGCTAACCTTTGATTAGGGTTGATGCAAGCCTACCTTTGGTCAAGATTGACTTAGACCAACCTTCTGCCGAGACCAACTCGATTGAGACCGATTTGCCCTAACCTTGGACATAGGTCGATGTTGGGCCACCTTTAGTTGGTACTAACTTGGGTCGACCTTCAGTCAACTTGACCGTGGTTGACTTGGCCAACTCAATGAGGGCAGCCTCAAGTTGACCTTCGACCGGGTTCCATTGACCTTTACTCAGAATCGACTCAAGCAGACCTTTGATTGGGGCCATCTTAACCCGACGTTTGGTTGGAATCAGCTAGAGTTGATCTTTAAATGGGACTGACGTGAGTCAATCTTTGGTCGAGGCTGACTCAAGTGATCTATATTTGGGTCCAACTTGGATCGATATTCAACCGGGGCTGACTCAATTGACCTTTGGTGGGGTCAACTCTAGCCAACCTTGATTTTGGATTTTGAAAATCTGAAAAATGATCCAATCTAACTCCAATCAAAATTGAATTAAGTTGAATGATCCAATCCAAATCCAACTAAATGGATTGGATTTAAAATCCAAAAATATGGATTTTGATTTGGGATAAATCCATTTAAATGGACTTAAAACAATATGAATTTGGATTATTATAGATTGGATCTCAAAATTTGGATCGTTTGCCTATCCTTACCAACTTCAACAGGCTTTACACTTAAACATAAAGGCACAATGAAACATGTGTGTTGTATTATCAAAAATTGTTCAAAACAGCTACAAGTGCAAGAGATTCAAGACAAATTAAACTTCCAATATTTGCTTTCCTTGCTTGATTCTTGGTTGTTTATGGTGCCATGGTCTTAGATGGGTTTGGGATGGATAAAAGTTGATGTTAAAGCTATTTTGGAATGGTTCTGGAAGGTTTTGGTTGGTTAATGGGTGGGAATCTTGAAAAAATATACCAATGGGTTGATTGATCTATGTTTATTAAATTTTGTATGTAGTTTTAATGGTGGACAACTAGATTGTTGAAAGCTTAAAGGTGAGGGCTTTAAGGTTTCTTGGTTGTTTCTAAGAGACTTAACAAAATATAAATTAAGCATAAAAGAAAATTATATTGGTTTACCCTAATCTCGTGGGCTACATCTATTTCTTCCTTAACCACTATGATTAAGAGGTTGCACTAATAAATAAAATTGATTACAGTTGAGTACACAAACCTCTCCAGGTTATACGAGTATCAGCCTCTCCATGTATCATGAGTACATATTCCTTTCCAAGTAACGAGTATCAACCTCTCCAGGTATGAGTACATATACCTTTCCAAGTAATGAGTATCAATCTCTTCACGTTTCCTTCTTAATCCCCCTCTGAGATTAAGAGCTCTTAATAGAGTAAATGAAAACAATTCTTGATGAGTCATTATTTCTCCTTATTCCATTGCCTTTTTGTGCCCATCTTGATGGTTTTTTAGTGCTTAATTGTCTATTGTTAGTGCATTTTCATCTTTTGAGTTTCATTGGGCCATTATTCAGAATTTTGATTAATTTGGCATTAATTGGTCTAATTTTCACTTCTAATTATTTTGTAAGTATTTTTGTGAAGCAATTTTAGAGCTTGGAAACTAATCTTAAGTTGAAGAGAGTTTCCACTTCATTTCCATGTCATTTCCACATCATTTCCACATCATTTCCACATTATTCAAGTGATTGAGCCAACATTTTCAGCCCACTTGGGACATTTTTGTAATTTTGCACCTCATAATAACACTTTTGTAAATAAGTGGAATTGTGGTGATGTGACCATGAGTTTTATAGGGTTTAGGGTTTTTGGGACAACCCTCTTCCCCATTCTAAATTTCACGTTCTAGGAGAGCACCTACTTGTGGGTTTTTCGTTTTGCTCTTCTTTGCACACATTTGGAGCATTTTTTAGCACTTGCATACTATTTCAATCTGTTTTGTTCAAGACAATGATGTATTTTCATTTACCTTTGCTTTGTAATTTTAATTCCATGGTTTGTTAATTTCGTGTATTGACTTCTTGGAAGAGATGCAATTGAGCTTTTAGGTTCTAATTTGCATTTGCGTTTTTGTTCTCTCTTCATCTTGATTCTATGAGGAATGGATAATCTTGCATCTATTATTGCTTAAGTTACATATTGGGTAATGTGTTCTTGGTTGAATTTGTTCATGCTTAATGAATTAGCTTTATTGCCATGGATAAATGGATGTTTGTTTTGCTTAATTGCGTATTGAAACACGTTTTTGACCTTCGCTTAGTGGGTTTTGAACGAGTAGATTGGGTGAGACCAAAACCCTAATTTCGTGACCCATGATAAGTGAAATTGCAATCGAATTCAAGGAGTCAATATTTTTAATCTATTTTATTAAAATTTCCAATTACATTTTCTTAATTCTATGTTGGAATTTGAATTGAATCTGAATCTACCAAACCATACCCCTCTTTTGTTGAATTTGGAACCTTTGAACGATAATATTGGTCGTTTGGGAGACGACTTCGGGTCCATTACCAAGTACTACATTTTAATTATTTAATTTAGTTTGGTACGACCTCAATCAATTCTCAAAGAAAGAGAGTACAATCTAAACTCACAATAAACCTCACAAAGTAAAGAATATTACAATAATTTAGCACTTTCCCTTTTCCAAACTTAATTTTTCACTAAGTAGAATTGATAATGATTTTCTCTTTTTTCTTGTTATAAATATTCTTTTCCTTGTTGTTTGTTCTTTGTTTCTCGATCAATTTGTCTTCTATTTATACTTATTTTGGATATTGTTGTCATTGGAGTATTCCTAAATCTAAAAGATTGATCTTTTAATTACATCTTCTCATATAATTCTTCATATTGAAAGTCTTGATGTTTTCTTCAAATTTATCTTCAAATCTTCTGATTTATTTATTTGAATTTTTTTCCTTCTTGATTCAACAAGAACTTACTTTTGAAAACTTTGATTTATATCTTCTTGTCAACGTTTGGAAATTCTCTACTAAAGGTAACTAATACAAAAAGTTCTATAATAATTCATTAACAACGTAATCATATTTTCTTTCAATCGATATTAAATTAATGTCAATCACATATAAAAGTATATGAAGCATTTCTATATAATAAAGATAAACTTACTATTGCTCATTTAAGATCATTTTGATTGTGAAAGATTAATTTAGCATTCCTCTTTGACAATCAATATTAAGTTATCTAAAAATAAATTCAACATTTGAGACTTGAAAAAGAAATTTTGTAATATGAGAGAAATGAATGATCAATGGTGTGAGAAAACACTTGAATTCGTCTAGTTAATGTAGCATCTGATGAACTTGAATATTCCAATTGTTAGGTCAGTATTAATATGATTTCCAATACTGTATTGCTTGATTAGTTGAATTTTAAGTCGTCAGATTAGACAACTAGGCTTCAACTACAACAACAAACATTGAACACTTTATAATATTTATCAATTGTAATTCATCCTTGTATAGTGTAATTAGTGTATTGCATCATTCTATCATGTATTATTTGATCATATGATATGAACATTAGTTTTTGTTATCATCAAGATAACTTTATTTAATGTGGTTTTATTTCGTTTGGTCTCAACACTCACGAGCCCGAGATGGGTTCTACATGTTGCGCCTAAAATTCTATATGCCTATTTTCGTATAACGATTGCCGAGTTGGACTCTGATGGAGATGTCAATTGTGTTGGCAAAAAAATTTGATGTTGAAGTTAGCAAACTTCAAATGTACAATGAATGCAATACTAATTGATTAATTTTTTATCTCGTGAACAATAACTATTTATATCATTTTAATGGACTTTTACCTGGATGAATTTAAATTAGCAATGTCTGTTATTCTTAGTCATTTGATTAATTCTTCATATTGATTAATTAAGGACAACCTTATTTAAGTGAGGGTCCTAGGTGGTGTTAATTTGCACGACCAAGACCATCTCAGTTCTGTAACATACAAGTATATTGCTCAATTAAATTAAATAATCAACGAATTTTCTTCAAGTAGTATGCACTTTTCATATTTGTTCATGTTTGGTTTGAATTCTTGTGCAAATTAAAATTTTGGGTTTGGTTGGATATAAATAATTTCCCTATCTTAACTTTTATTTGAGTTTTGTTCATTAGGTTTCTTTTAAATTTTTCTTAGATATCTAATTGTGAGATTGTCTTGTGAGATAAACTATAGTCTTGTGAGATAAGGATCTTTTGATTGTTTGAAGTTGAATTTATGGTATTAAGAACTAAGTGATAACATCTATATTTTTGACAATTCCTTAAATTTGAGTTTAAGTCTTAAGAAGTTAAAGTTATAAAATTTTATACAAAATTAAAAAAAAAAATACAGTGTTTATTTTTATATTTTTTTTAAACTTTGATTTTATTTCTAATTGAGTTCTTTATTGGATTTAAAATTAGTTACAATTCTTTACTTAGTCTTGTCTTATTTCTTACAACTCATATTTTTTAATTGCTTAGCTTAGCTTTTAAAGTAATGTTTTCTTTGTTGTCATATTTTACTCCATTTGTTTAGCCTATTTCATGATTTTATGATTTTTAGTTCGTTTTTAAAACTTAGTGATTTTTTTCTTGATGTTTTTTCTTTTCTTGATCTCTTTGAATTGTGTTTAAATTTGTTACATCTTTTATTTTGAATGTAAACATCTTAATAGGTTGACTGAAAGTTCTTCTTAAAAGCGAAAGTGAAATTTGAATGAGAGTGTCTAGACTTTTAAAAATGATACAAAGAGTGCATTGAGTATAAACAATTAATAAGTTTCGATGTTCTTCTTATTTTCTATAGTACTTTTGCTAACCAATTTAATTGAGATAATTGTTGAAGAGACTTGAAATGTTGATATGCTTATGGCAAATGAAAAGGTGAGATTAGGGTTTCTAGCCCTATATAAACTTTCAAGGCCCATTTTTAGCAAGGGATGCATTTTCTTAGCCTTTCACAATTAAATTTGTTTGATATTAATTTGTGTGCTAATATTCAATTATTTATGATTATATGTTTAGGATATTGAGTAGTCAAAGGAATTGACTAAACATGATCATATCAAGTCAACAAATATTAACCAATATTGGGTTGCAAAAAAGTAATCTTTGAATTATTGTCTAGTAGGCCACAACTTTATATCTAGTCTTATCAAGCCAACTATAGGATAAAAAGAAGTTTGGGATAATTCAATTACATTATGTTTGGTCAGATCATTTCAACAATGCTCATAAATTGAAATGCTTTGTATTTCAATTGCTTGTAATTAAATTTCCTTCATTTTCTAAATAATTTGTTTGGATAAAAAAATTAAAATACCTTACATTTCAATTTCTTGTTTGGAAAAAATAATTGAATTTCATGTGAGATAAAATTTAATTTTTACAAATTTCTTTTAGGCTTAATTATGGTTTGGTTGGGTCATTAGGCCCCTTGCCCCGTCTTCGTCGTTAGGCCCGCTCGACACATCTTCGTCGTCGAGCCCACCTGACCCGTCTTTGTCATCATGCCCGTTTAGGTCGTCGAGTCTTCTCGACCCATTTGTGTTGTCGGGCCAGCCGGGTACGTCTGGGTCATTGGACCTGCTCCACACATTTGGGTCGTCGGGCCTCACTGGACCATGTCGGTCGTCAAGCTTGCCCGACCTGCCTGACCTGCTTGGGTTGTTGCACCCGTCCGATCCGTTTATGTCGTTGGGCCAACCCGATCCGTCTGAATCGTTGGGCCCGCTTGGTCTGTCTGGGTGGTAGGGCTCGCCCAGTCTATTTGGGTTGTTGGGCCCACCTGACCCATTTGTGTCGTCGGGTCAGTACGGTCCGTCTGTGTCGTCATCCCACCCGACTTGTCTAGGTCGTCGGGCCCACCCGACTCGTTTGACTCGTCGAGTCGTTGGCCTGGCTTGTCGAGCCTGCCTCTAGACTAGATCAAATTGACAACTCTACTAGAGAGTCTAGAATGTGAGGTTAAGTGAGAAGAATTTCAATTCCCACCTATTTTGAGGGTATTTGAATTTCTTCTAATTTAGCTAATTGAAATACTTCAAAAAAATGCATACATTTTAAATGCTTTTTAATTTCTCAATCCAAACAAAATATTTCATTACAAAGAATTTCAAATTCTCCAAATAAATGAATCACCCTCTTGAATTGTCTCATCCAAACACACCATTAATGTATAATTCAATTTATTTGGTATAGATATTAGAGAAAAATAATTATTCCATATGAACAAAATTGAAGATGTTAAAAATAGGAGCAAAATTTATAAAATTTAAGAATAGATAAACATATAACTTTTTTTTATATATTTCAATTTTAAAATATATTGTTACATTTCTGGAATTGATTTTGCATTTTACAAATTAGAAATTCTCTCAAACAGACAACACACTGAAACAATTCACTTCTCATATCAATTATATATAACTAAAATTATTTTACACCGTTTCATAATCCAATAATATTAAAATGGGTTAAACATGTTTTTAGTTTCATAACTTTGATCCAAAATTAAAATTTGTTCCTGTGCAAAGCTTTAATATATTTTAGTCTCTAAACTTAAAAAATGAATGAATAAAGTCTTTTTAACCCAATTACGTTAACTTTTTTTGATATGTCGAACACATTTTATGTTAGTATTGGAATTGTTTACACTGTTTGATATATTCTCTGTTCAATATCTATGAAAAAATGCATTCCATACCTAAATAAGAGTTAACGTAATTGGCTTAAAAAAACTATATTTATTTATTTTTAAAATTTAAGGATCAAAATGTATCAAAGTTTGTACAAATAAAAATTTTAATTTTTAGTCAAAGTTTCAGAAATTAAAAATATATTTAATTCTATTAAAATACTAGATATTTAAGAATGAATTTTTTAACGTTTTCATGTGCCAGGAGGGTGAGATGCAACAAAAGTAAATATTTGGTTTTGAAATTCATAAATAGTTATGTGTGTGTGCAAATAAATATTGATTATGCATACGAGAAAGAAAGTAGGGTGGTTAAAGTTTTGAGTGAATATGAGTACGTCATGTCATGTCAGTAAAATGTTTCTATGATTGATGACAATCTGTATAGCACATTAGCCACCGTACAATTAAAGATTTTGGAGCCAATGAATGGGACAAAATCAATTACGGTTAAATTTTTTAAATTATCTATTTTTTTTAAAATTAAATTATAAAATATTTAGTTTATATATTTTACCAGTCATATATCTTTTAATGAATTATATTGTAGTTTTGGTTTAATGAGTAATTTGGTATTTATATTTTGATAATTTTTTAATTTTTATATTGTTTACTCAATTAAGTTTTAAATATTTTTAAAAAATAAATTGAATGTGATTTATTTCGTTAAATTTGTCTTAATTCTTTTCGAAAGTATTTTATATGTAAAATCTAGATATGCTACGATGTTTGAAAGGTATTGCATGTCAATATCTGATATGTTTCAATGTATAAAATGATTTGAATTTTGACATATATCATATTTAAATTTTGATATATAATATTTTCTAAAGAGTGTTAACGTTAATTTAGTCACATTAAATGATTTAAAATTTTTTACTCAAGATGAATAAAAAAGTATAAAAATTAAAACAAATCAAATACATAAATATGAAAATTGAATTACTATAATTAAATCTATAATTCATAATAAAATTGCGTTTATAATATGAGAAACACTTTACATCTATTTATTGTAAAATTTTACATTAGTAAATATTTTATAATTGAGTTTAAAAACAAAAATAGAATTTTTTATAATATTTGAATAACTAAAAAGATATTGAATCCAGTGAATTAAAATCTTAAATTAGTTATGGGTTGGTAAGTAAAGATGGGAGAATAATTAGTTATTGGTGTGTGGGCACTTTGGTCGATGCTGCTTAACTGGCCACTAAATAATCAGGAATCCTACTCAACAATTACTTGGCACTGACGCAGATCCAACTTAGTTACTACACAACAACCTTATCTCACAGACACAATGCATTCCCCAATTGGTTATTAATAAGGTCAAAACCTTAAATTATTCCATCTACTAAGTCACTACGCTAGTGGCTAACTAGGAATACCAGGTCCAAAACAACAGTGCTACGACAAATACAACCTTCTTACTTCAAATTTCAATTTTCTGCAACATTTTTGGTGTTGAGGTAATGTGAAAAGGTTCTGAACTTTGTCCCAATTTGTGCATGGATAATATTTTAAATGTGCTGCACTCACTATAGGGAGCTACTTATAGTTCACTCAAAATCTTTTAAGGACACATTTTCAAAGTGAGACAAAACATGTACGGAAACATATCCAGCAATATTCAATCAACGGTTCACCAATATTCTTATATGTTGTTTTCCCAACAATTGACCAATCATTCGGAAACCGAATTATGTCACTACCATGGTCTACAACTACTATACTAGAGATAACAAAAACGATCCATTTATTAATATTTAGAGATGTTAAAACGAGTAACCTAGCCCGATCCGGTTCGACCCACTACGGGTTGATCATTTAGTGAGTCAATCTAACCTTACTCATTTATTAGCGAGTCAAAAAAATTCGAACCCGACCTGATCCACCGCGGGTTGGTGGGATAAACGGGTTAACTCACAGACTCACTTAATTAAAAAAATACAATTATTTATTTTTTTTTTCAATCAAAACTAAATTATAATTCTAATTAAAATCTAAATCAACTTTAATATAATCCAACTACAAACCAAAATCATAAAAATACAAATTATCTATATGTTAGGTAAAAAAAATAACCTAAGCTGATCCAAATGTAAAGTCCAACTTAATAAAAAACACTTTATGACCCTTTATTTGCGGGTTGGCTCACCAACCTGGCTCACCACGAGTTCAACCCGGGCGAGCCAAGTTCTAGGTGGGACGGGTCAAAAATCAACCTGTATTAAAATTTGTAAAACAATTTCATCCCAACCCAGCCTGAAACTGTGGTGGGCCGAGTTGGCTTGCGGTTTTTAACCTATTTTGACAGCTCTATTAATATCCATCTCTCATCAATAATCAAAATCTACTTATTACAAAAAACTAGATCAAATTAAATTCATTCATTTAATCTTAAAGATGGATGATCATATTTGGGTTAAGTATGTTTTTAGTCCATGAATCTTGACAAAAAAATTAGAATTTGTCCATCTCTGAAACTTTGATACATTTTGGCCCATAAACTTTAAAAGTGAATGAATATAATCCTTTCAACCCAATTATGTTAACTTTTTTTGACGTGCCGAATGCGTTTCATGTTTGTATTGAAGTTGTTTATAACGTTTAACACATTCCGATTCAATATCTGTTGGGAAATGTATTCAACACCTTAAGAAAAGTTAACGTAATTGGGTTAAAAAACTATATTCATTCATTTTTAAAGTCTAGGAACCAAAATGAATCGAAGTTTTGGACAATAACGAATTCCAATTTTGTGTCAAAGTTCTGGTACTAAAAACATACTTAACCCATCGTATTTCTATTATTTCCCAAAAGTTAATGAATCTCCTTCCAAAAGAAAATTAAGTAAATTACTTTTTGGTAATTAATTTTTTCCTAAGTTTTTTTTTAAATTAAAAAATATACTCTTAAATTTATTTTGCAAATCCTTAAAGAGGCTTTTAGAGAAGTTTTTTTTTCTATTAGAAGTGATGTGATTCAAAAATAGAATGTTTGGAGAAGGATTTCTCTATAGTCAAGCTTCACAAGCCAATATTCAAGGGTAAGAAGGAAAGAAGAAGAATATTCTAGTTCATGTTGAGTGTGATGAGTTCTTTGAATGTTAAGATGTAGTTTGTGTGTTCTTGAAAAGGTAAAGGTTGTTAGCATGTTCTTGCTCAAATTTTGGAAGAATATTAGATGACTTTTGGAGCTAACTAAGGGTAAGTTTATGGAAGAAAAAGTTTTATGAGTTTAGAATAGATTCTTTAGGCATTTCTTGGTTTGGTTAGGGTACAAATTGTTTGAGAAAAATGATGGTGGAAGGTTATGGAATTATAGCTAAGGTTTAGTGATTTTCTTAAGCTAAGAAATGGTGATAAAGGTTAACGTTGGCTTGGTATTTTCCTGGTAGGTCTAATTGTTTAGATAGAATATTATTTGTGAGGTGCACTACCAAAAAAAATTCATATTTCCTGTCAATTTTGTTTTAAAAATTCTTTTGTAGGAAATACTTGCAAATTTTGTTGTAAAAAAATTTGTAAAAAATTGCTACCAATTTTCTTACAAAATATTTTGTATAAAACACTTTTCACAACAAATTTTGTAGGAAATATTTGCAAATTTTATAATTTTGTAGGAAATGATTATCCATGAAGGAATTACTTCCCAATTAAAATTCTTAAAAAAAATGACAGAAAAAAGTTTTTTCTTGCAAATTTTTTTAACAAATTTGCAAGAAAAATCCCATGTAATATGAGAATTTCTAGTAGTGATATATTATATTTTAAAGTTTTAAATAATTTTCTTTTGGTAGTAATAAAGTTGAATATATATATATATATATATATATATATATATATATATTAAAA
>Ga0099822_1004776_pt1 | contig 17679 bp, 16 predicted proteins | sample CowpeawhiteBW_FD_76839 | JGI IMG/M metagenome (GOLD analysis project Ga0099822, IMG submission 76839) | Root nodule microbial communities of legume samples collected from California USA - Cow pea white BW | ecosystem: Host-associated > Plants > Roots > Nodule | place: USA: California | collected...
AAAATAAAGCATACACCCATCTTATTCATTATACATAGTTCTTGGCCAAGACCTTAACCCCAAGGCTTTTCAGCCTTCAAATCACACAAATGGTTAGCCTTGGACTCGGGAATGTGATGCTCACACGAACCTGCCCGCTCGTGGTCCTACCTCTATGAACCTCCCCGCTCGTAGTCTTGCTCTACGAATCTCCCCGCTCGTAGTCCTGCTCTACGGACCTGCCCGCCCGTAGTCCAACACATGTGATCCACCAGTCCCGTACCTCCCCGCACGTGGCATCTCTCAACGTGAGCACGGAACATACGAACCTACCTCGCTCGTATCCTCACGTGAGAGTAACTGGATATGAACCTCCCCGCTCATATCATCACATGTTAACCACCATCCATGAACCTACCCGCTCATGGCACAACATCTCCCGATCCAAGCAAAGCATCATTGTCAGTTAAAAACAACATACACCACTCGTAACCTGCTGCACAGCCGCCTGGTGCATCAGCCAGCACCACCTGGCGAAACAGGATCAGACCGCCTGGCGGTATCTGCCCGCCGCCAGGCGCCAGCGCTCTTCCAGCGCCACTGTTTTTCCAACACCGCCTGGCGGAACACACCCTTGCCGCCAGGCACCACGCGGTGCAGGGACATCTGACGCTAGTCCAATCGCCTGGCGCACTCGCTCGTGCCGCCAGGCGCTACACCAGTGGTCTGCACACTGTCAATTTTCTAACACAGGTCTGAGTACATGGACTTATACCACTAAACAACACCAAGATACTCATGATCTCTTATTCTTCACCCTCGAATTGGTGTAATATTGTCACACTACACATGATCCATTATCTTTAATTCACTTCCTAAGTGGCTCTAGTCATAACTTGGTCTTTAACATTCGTAATGTCACCCTCTCTAAAGATTTGTTTAACTTAACACTACCATTGCTCCATTCAGCACCTCCACTGCACAATAATTTGGTATTTCTATAGAATGTTACATAATCCAACATCATCCATCAACCCACTTAAGTCACAAATGATACCTAAAACCAATAAGTCCTGATCAACAATTATCCAACCACATATGCAAAAATATACTTCCAGAACCTAAACTATTAAATACAATTACTATTTTCTCTTTATTCCCTTAACATTCCTACCAACATGCCATATCCTATTCTCCTTTGCATAAATTTTATCCTTCTCCCAAAGTACCCTAAGACAGTCAATCTTTCTCTCTTCATTCACCAACTGTTCTGTATAATTCAAGTACCACAACTCCCTCACGGCCAACTACACACTGTACCCGAACTGGGTTTGCTCACGTCTTCGCCTGGCAGCTGGCAAGGAGCCGCTAGGCGGCAAACCAGAACCAGGCCACGCTGTACGCGTTTCTGTATTATCCATGAACCAAACTCACTCTACTTCTTTTCAGTTAACCACTACACACTATAAATTCAGTAATAACATGATTCCTTGATAGTAATCCACTCCAAAACAGTATACTGATTTAATTAAGGCATCCCTAACATCCAAATTCCAAGGATTAGAATCATACCCTTGCGTAATTGAACTCTTAAAGGTTATAATCACAATCCAATTTATAAACATCACAACGAAGTCATTCAAGTATAATTATACACTCAAATAGAATAAATGTTCCAATGGAACCTCAACACAAGGTAAAATTCACGAAATCACAGCAAAACAGTGACAACCAGGATGCACCGACTAGCGGGATTCAACCCACCGCCAAGCAACTCAAAACAAAACCCAAAAATTGGGTTACACTGATGTGCCGCCTGGCGGCACATGCATGCCCGCCAGGCGGTTCCTGCAAAAATCCCAGAATTACGCAGAAACAACTCCACCAACAAAAAGGGTTCATGTAATAACGATCAGACAAGGCACAATACATTGACTACGACTAAAAGCATCCTTAAACAAATGCCCTTACCTCTGATCCTTGCTAAAACGCGAATTAGATAATGTGCCTTTCACTTCAAAACTGCCACGTTCTTCGCTTGCATCCATGAACTGGTTTTCCCTTCTAATTTCTCTCTGCAGTACGTACCAATACCAGAATCCTCATGCGAAGGTTCCTCCTCAATTTCCAGGTCTCTCTCTCTCCAATTACATGTACTCTCTCTCACTTACTCCTCTCTTAAGTGCTCTTTACACTCCACACGAAAATTACATTAAAAAGTGGCCTAAAGGGTATTCATTACCTACTTATTGAATATTTTCAGCCCTCTGGATTGCCACTCTTGGCTACTAGGGTCCCAACCCTTTCATGTTCTTGCTAAGGAAAAATTTAGCAAAAAAAAGAGTAAATTAGTTCTCAACAAGGTTTGAACTCATAACCCATCACTCACCAAGTCAATTTCACAACCATTCAACCAATTCATCTTTCGTGATAACTCCTATAAATTTAGGAATTTATCATCACGCCACGCATTCCATATATAATCAAACAAAAATACATAATTTAATTAACATTCAAGTGGCACACATAGGACTTGAACCCAAGTCCTCACACACAATAAAGTACTCTCAACCACTTGAGCTAGTACTTTTCCACGTCATAGATCCACACATTAATTACTTTAAATGTTTCTATTACCCGCCATAATTAAATAATTATTTAAATAACTATTTAATTTTCTCGGGTCTTACAATTATTCTATAGTGTGATAAATCGATGATGATATTGTCGCCAATTAGTATCCCCTTTCCTTGTAAATAAATAATGTGAACTTCATCAAGGTTAATCGAGTTTGGAGGTATGCTTTGTGGCCACCCAAATTGCCTGACCACCCGATCAACTTGGTGAAATTCCATTATAGCAAAACAAATCAGAGGAACAAATGCTTGAATAGTAGGAGAAACATTGATGGTAATTAAGCGATGAACCATGGGTTGCAAATAATGAATCCATAGCAATTGCAAAAATTTAGAAAATATTAATTGTACATACAATGAATCAAATTTGTTGATAACTTTAATGGAGAATACGTGAGAAAGGAAACTTGTTTTGGTTGAATTTTATCAAATTCCTTCCGAAATTTTACCACAATGGTTTGGTCATGGAAGATGAAACGTGTAGTCCAACACCTCTTTACGCTTAGGGAGAAGGCTAAGTTGGCCTGAATTTCTCCATCAGTGACTGGTTGAATTTTTGGAGAGATACATGTCATTCTCTCCCAAGCCCAACACTAGAGAAGCAACATGCATCCTCCAATGTTGTCTTATTGGAACTTAATATCGTGATTTAATACACGATATAAACAAGCCAACACTACTTAACCCCAACTAAAGTTGGAAACATTTGTCAAGTCTCTTAATAATGGCAAATACCTAAAATGAACCAGACTCGCTAATGTATCAAGCATCAACAAACTACCAATTAGTATCAGGATGTGCGCACGTGAATACTATGAAATTGTCACGTGGTCGGCAAGAGCTGGTAATTCTCGAAATCTATTATTCAACTTGGATAACTTAATTTGGTTACCTATGAATGAATTTTGGGGTGGAATATCCCCTAAAAATTAATGGCACAACTTCATGAGGTTACTAGAACTAGAACCAGTGACTGGTTCCCCATCTATTGGCAAACCTAATTGAAGTGCAACATCCTCTAGTGTTATAGTTGTTTCGCCCAGTGACAAATGGAAGGTGTGAGTCTCAATCATCCATCTTTTGCAAAGTGCAGTGACAAGTAGATGGTTTATCTTCATATTTTCCACCTTTAATCTGTGGCCAAAACCAACTTGACCTATAACCGTTCTAATCCTTGCATCAATGTGATATGTTTTATTTAAAATCCAATAGCATGTTGTCTTAGCTGGAGAACTCCCTCATTCCCTTTCTATATGTCGTTTATCATATGGTCGTCTTCATGCCTCAACAATGACATGTTCACTGGAAGTTGGTTGTTATCACCCATGATAAACTACATAATACAACCCTTGAATCAAATCAATTAAATAATTAATATTAATCCTTTAAAATAACATAATACCTATCCATTTTTTAAATAAATTTTTCATTTGAAAAAAAAAAATATCACAGTACCTATGAAGTTGATAGATGACAAGTAGAATTGTATATTTCCCGTTCTTCTAATTGCTGCAACAAGTTGAAATACAAGTGCAAGAAGATTGAAATGATGTGTAGCAACTACACCTAGCAAGCCTATTTAAATGAAATGTTCAAACCCCACCCACACAACATTTTTTGTCATAACAATGAATGCTACAATACCTACTACTACTTTGATTGGAAAATGCATGGTCCAATGCATATGAAAAGCTTGTAGCTTTTTTCGTCTCTCGCGCATGCCAAGGTTCTTTCCCTCTCATGCATGCCACCTACATTAATGCTTGCACATTACTTGCCACCTTCCTCTCATGCATGCCACCTACCATTGCCCCAGAAATTTCTTGAACTACAACTTCATAATTCAAGCATACCATTGTTCATGAATAGTATTTGCAGAGATTCCCTTCATAATTTTAATATTTTTGTGCCAATCACTGAATCAACTAATGTAGCGTAGAGAGTGAATAGAAGGAGCATGTGAAACCAAATACAAGACATATAAGGGGTGATGTTTTCTATAGGAGAAACCGTGGGGGTGGCACATTTTCTATTGTGAAAATGTGGGGGGCGGGGGGGCGTTTTTTTATTGAGAAAACGTTTCGGGGCTAATGTTTTCTAATTAGAAAACGTAGAGGGGTACACGTTTTCTAATAAGAAAACGTCTTGGGGCTGAACGTTTTGTGTCTGGTGTTTAGAATTTTATAGGTCTTCTTTTGTGTTGTATAATTTGATATAGAGCACCTTATACCGATTATATATACATGACACAACCACGATATATCTTCACATCTTCCACGCATTTTCATCATAATTTTCCAAAATTGGTAATTGATACCACTAAACATAAGGGGCCTATGAATATAGGCACCTTCAACAAAGAGGAGTGTGTATTCATCCGTTTCAAATAGTTCAAAATTAATTTTAGGATCACACTTCAGTAAATTTCAAGTACCTAGCTCTAGATACCAATTGTAAGTTTTGAAATGGTTGAAATGTCAAGAATGGGGGTTGGTTGGCTAGTTAAAAAATAAGGTGACTTTTAAAAGCCTAATACAGTTTTTAATTGAATCAAATCAACTAGCAAGTATGGATGCAAACACTCCTGAACTGGACACTTTTAATCGATCAAAAATAGAGTTAGCTGATTGATTTTATTAAACAGATATAGACAAAAACAATACTGATAAAATCAACAGGTTAAATCACAAAAATAATCGACTGAAAAACTGGGAAAAGTGCATAAATATGAATTTGTGATTTAAAGCAAGATCAATATGAAAGATCAATCAAGATAGGTTCAAATGAGTTATACAAACATGAGTAAAGCTGCAAATATCACCAGATCACACAAGAATGTCAAAAAGATGATTTAGTTCACAATTCTTTAAACTTTAAAGTGTAAAACAAGAGAGAAGAGTAAGAGAAAAGATGAATGCACAATATTTTTATACTAGTTCCGCTGATTCCAGAAAGATTTTGCGCTTAATAATGGTCTCCACATCTCTTTTTCAGAAAATACAGTTGTTATAGTCGAAACTATTACAAAATTCAACAGGTTGATTTTCAAATCAATCGGTTGATTTCAAATCAACTGATTGAATAAGTCTCAGTCAAGATTACTATAGCTAACCTTTTAATTTGTTAAAAATTCCTTCAACAAATTAAAAGACACCATTTAACCCGTTGAAAAACATTTCAACAAATTAAAAGACATAACTAGGACCCTATAAATCTAATTAATGCAAAATGGTCTACAACATGAATTACAATCTTCAAATTTGTTTTCCCTATGCTTAATCCAGATAGAGAGCATGCATACAAGACTTGATCAACACGTGAAACACCAAACCTCAATAGCTTCATCAATGGCTTCAAGTACCTTCATCAAAACTTCAAGCACCGAATCATCCAAACCATTTGTGCCAACATTCTCCCCTTTATTTGATGAAGCCAACCTCTAACCTCCCTTGCAAATTTCTTCCATTTGGTTGGATGTCATTGAATTGATGAAGTATCATCTAAGCATCATTTTCCAATCTTTGCTTGAACTTGTGAATTTGAAAAATGTTTCCAAAAGCAGTACATACAAGATAACAAGCATACACAAATGCAAATGCCCCTTATCAATAATATGGGTTCAATTCCATTAATTTCCAATTTAAACATCCAATTTTAATGTTTCCATTATTTCTCACCCTTTGGATTCATCAAATAGAAGTAAAGCATTAAGATCACAAACAAAGGATAATCTTTCATTGATCATAGCTCACGATACAACAAACAGAAATTGAAATAGTGCAAAAAAATAGAAAATTGATACATTCAGTAGACTAAAATTTAAAATCAATCAATTGAAAAACTACATAACACATAATTAAACACCACAAACACACTAATGCAATGTATGATCTTAAGGGCCAACACACTCAATCATCCTGAAGATTGTTTCTGGTCTGGAATGAAGTCAGCAGATCATGGATGTCATGGATTTGGCCATCTGAATCCATGAACCTCTCATTGCAAAAGGTGTGATGTGCATTTTGAGACACATTGAGTTCATGCAGTTGATGAAGCACCATCCTCTCACACTGTGAGTACACACGACCTCTGTCCTTTGGAGGATTATAGGGGATAATTTCCATTAGTCCAACAGTGGGTTTTTCCTCTTGATTTGCTCTACTTGGGTCAACTTCATAATCATGTGCACCACCAACTGCAATACCACTAGTTGTCCACACATTTCCCATCTTGGTAAAGTCCATCTTGTGCAAATTTTTATTAGAGGTTTGGTTCAAAAGTCCAATTCACTCATCCAGCTCATCTTCTACATCAATACCAAAGTATTCTATGAATTTGGACACCAAATCCACATAGGACAACCTGAAATCTATGAGCCTCTTGGCCTTGAACGTGTGATAACGAAGCACAAAGATCCAATCTACTTTCACATTGTATTTGATGCAATACATGAGTATCAAATCTCTCTCATTCAATGTAGAATGGTTGCTCCCACGTGGAACTATGATTTTTGTGATAATCATAACAAGAAGCCTTTGATCCACCTTGAGACCACCAACATGGAAATGTTTGATCTCAGCAATAGGGTTCCTTAAGCATTGGCCAAAATATTGGACTTTCTTGAACTCTTGCACAACACCAGTTTCATCTTTCCTCACTTGAACACCTCTTGCCTTAAGTCCAGCTACATCATTCTTGAATTGCAAGTTGGTGAAAAACACCTTCACTAAGTCAGAATAGATTTTCCCTAAAAGTTCAAGGAAGGTTTTCAACATTTGATGTTTGAGTTGTTGGAGTAGACTCTCAAATCCTTCTACTCTCATCCATGAATATCTCAGCACCTTAGGAATGTTGATTTGCTTCCTAGTCATCTCAATGAGGAACACTTGGATTTTGTGCTTATATCCTTCGAACCAAGCCTCAATTCTCTCATGGTGTTCTTGATTTGGAGACCTTGGAATAGGAGGAGTGGAGTGTTCTTCATTAGATTGAATAATACGTTATTGACAATGAGGCATGATGATTATGGTTGTGGCTATTTCTAAGAGATGTATGATGCAAATGAAAGTTTTCAAGTGCAGTATTTATAATTGAACAGGTTGAATTTCAAAAATAGTCGATTAAATGGTGCAGATATATTTTTATTAATTCATTTTAGGTCTAAAGCCAGGTTAATGCAGTTGATTGTAGTATCTCAAGAATTCATGATGTTTCTAATGAGATTTTATGAATGAATAAATCAGTTCAAATTATGTAAGATGCATCCACATTGGAATTACACACCCCACATGCTTTTTGGTCAAACAAATCAGAAAAAGCAATTCATGGCTCATGCAATAGTTGTTGGGGGCAAATAGTACCTGACACAAGATGCTCTCTTTGACTTAGTCAGCTTTAGAATTTAATTCATTCAAAAATTTGCAGTTTTAGTAAAATCAACACATTGATATTATAATTCAGTCGACTAAAAATTCAACAGTTCATAAAACTCTGCACACAGAATCTGGTTAAGTGAAATCAACATATTGATTTCGGAAATCAATCCATTAAAAATCGTGAAATTGAGCTTTATATTCCCAGATACAGTTTTAATGAAATCAACACATAGAATTGTGAAAACAAGAAATTAAAATTCATGATAGATTAGATTTTTTGCATACAGTGGCAACTTAATTGAAATCAACACATTGATTTATAGAATCAACAAACTGAAAAATTTAGCAGATCAAAATTTTTGCAAACAGAGGCAGATTTAAGTGAAATAAACACACTGAAATGAAATATCAATAGGCTAAATATGATAGTTTTTAGTTTATGCACACATTAGCTTATTTTAATGAAATCAATGCATGGATTCATAAGATTAACATGCTAAAACACATCAGACCATATTCTTCATGTCTAATATGCATAATTCAGTTCTTAGCTTGTTAAACCTATCTCTAGCTAATAGTTTTGTGAACAAATCAGCCAATTAATTTTTCGTTTTAACAAATTGAAATTCACAATCTTCCTTTTGAACATGATCTCAAATGAAATGATGCCTAATCTCTATAGGTGTGTTTTAGAATGTTGTATTGGATTCTTGGTTAAGTTGATGACACTAGTATTATCACAATACAAGGGTACGTTACTTAGCTTTACACCATAGTCCAAGAGTTGATGCTTCAACCATATGACTTGTGCACATCCATGTCCAGCTACTATATATTCAGCTTCAGCAGTGAAGAGTGCCACACATGCTTGCTTTTTGTTATTCCATGAGATTAGACTTGAGCCAAGTAGGTGGCAAGTGCCACTTGTGCTTTTCCTATCCAATTTGCACCTTGCATAGTCAGAATCCGAAAAACCACTAAGAGTAATGTTAGAATCACATGGATACCATAAACCAACATTAGTTGTTCCTTTCAGATACTTTAAAATTCCTTTTTGCAACTTTTAAGTGCGACTCCTTTGGATTTTCTTGGATCCTTGCACACAAGCACACAACAAACGGGATAAATGCCTATTTGCTATAACATAGAGCAAAGACCCAATCAACCCTTTAGATTTAATTAGTTGAATCCACTGGTTGGCTAACCTCATCTGCATCCATAAGACAATTTGTAGCAATTGGAGTGACAACTTCCTTGCAATCTTCCATTTTGAACTTTTTCAACAAGTCAAAATAATATTTTGATTGGCTTAAAAATGTTCCATGCTTGACTTGCTTGACTTGCGACCCTAGAAAGTAGGTAAGTTCATCCATCATGGACATATTAAATTCTCCCTACATAGTTGCAACAAACTCTTCACACAAGATGTTATTATTTGAGCCAAAGATTATATCATCTACATACACTTGAACAAGTATAACATCACTTTCATGTTTTCTAATGAAGAGTATTTTATCAACTGCACATCTAGCATAACCTTTTGACAAGAGAAAGTTGCTTAGCCCTTCATACCACTGTCGTGGTGCTTGTTTCAAACCATATAAGGCCTTTTTCAATTTGAAAACATGGTTAGGATAGAGATGATCCTCAAAAATAGGAGGATGTGAAACATATACTTCATCATTTAAGAATGCACATTTCACATCCATTTGATGCAATTTGAAGTTACACATGCACGCATATACTAATAGTAATCTCAACTTCTAGCCTAGCTACAAGTGCATATGTTTCATCAAAATCAATGCCTTTTCTTAATTATACCCTTTAGCAACTAGTCTATCTTTGTTTCTTACTATATTACCATCTTCATCCATTTTGTTTCTAAAAACCCATTTAGTTCCAATTATATTTATGTCATCACTTCTAGGAACTAGAAACAATACATCATTTCTTATAAATTGATTAAGTTCATCTTGCATAGCAACAATCCAATTACCATCATTTAAGGCATCATTCAAATTTTTAGGTTCAATTTGAGATACAAAAGCAACATGTTCACAACAGATTGATTTAAGGCATCATTTCAGTCGATTGATTTTCTGCAACAGATTGTTTCTCTGCAACAAAATTCTTTTCCTACAGTAAATCATCTTCATCTACATTCTTTGACACTTGATCTCGCATCTTAGGGTTAGTTTCATCAAATACATGCATGGATTCTTCAACAGTCATTAGTCTCTTGTTATAAACCTTATATCCATGGCTTTGTATAGCATAACATAGAAAAACACCTTCATCCGCTTTGACATCAAACTTGCCAAGTTGCTCTTTGCCATTATTTAAGATGAAACACTTACATCCAAATACTTTTAAGTAACTTAAAACAGGCCTCCTCCCTTTGAAAAGCTCATGGGGGATTTACTTAAAAATAGGCCTAATCAAAAATCGATTTAACACCCAAAACTACTTAGGTAGTGAGTTTTCATTTAACATGGTTCTAGCTAGTTCTTCAAGTGACCTATTCTTTCTTTCAACTACTCCTTTTTATTGTGGAGTTCTTGGAGCAGAAAAGTTATGTTTAATCCCATGTTTTTCACAAAAGTGTTCAAATCTTTCATTTTGAAACTCTCTACCATGATCACTTCGAATAGACACTATCTTAGAACTCTTTTCATTTTCTAAAACCTTGGAAAGTCTTTTGAAAGCATGGAATGTGTCATTTTTGGCTGCTAAAAACAAAGTTCATGTAAACCTAGAGAAATCATCTACTATGACTAATGCATAAAGGTTTCTACCAAGACTCATAGTTTGGGATGGACCAAATAGATCCATATGAATCAACTCAAAAGGTCTTTCAGTTGAAACACAATTTTTTGATTTAAAAGAGCCTTGGTCTTTTTTCCTTTTTGACAATCTTCATATATTGTATCCTTCTCAAATTTGAGTTTTGGTAAGCCTTCAACCAACTGTTTTCTATTTAGCCGATTAAAATGTTGCATGTGTATGTGACAAAGCCTCCTATGCCATAACCAAATATCATCCTCTTTTGTAAGCAAACAATGAATGCTAAATTATGCATGATGCAGATCAAGTAAGTATATATTGTTGACTCTTTTTCCTATCAAAACAATACCACCACATGCATCATATATAAGGCAATTATTAGGTTTAAACATGACTTTAAAACTATTTATAATGTTAAAATATTGTTCCAACTTTCTTGTACGTTTTTCATAGTCAAAACTATTTATAATGTTAAAAAACGTTCACCATTCTAATTAAACAAAACAGAACCAAGGAATGCAGCATTTTTAGGAGTCAAAATATTTGTGACAAAACATACATAAACTTCTAAAGAAAATTACTACAATATTTTCCTGGGCTTTCATAATATAAACATCATTTCTCCTTCTTGATAGTCTTCATTGTCTTTGTAGCTGATAGTTTGGCTAACGGAATGTCTTCCAAAAGATCAAAGTCCATGATATTTGATGGAATGTCTTCTACATCTTCATGGTAACTGGTAGTACATAGATCTTTTATGGACGTCACACGTAAAACAATATCTGGGTCAAGATCAGTCGTCCTAGAAAAAGACATATGCAATTACCACCATCAATCTATATTAGAGCTTCCAAGTGTCGAGTAATAGTAGTATGGTAATTATAGTGAAATTATACTTACTAATGAACTATTAGTATCAATAGATAAGTCACATACAACATTGTCACTACATTCAGCAAGTTCCATTGCCTACAAAAGTTTACATAAAAAATTTATAAATTTCTATCGGACCACCAGTACGACTCATTTAAATACTTACTGTAACATCTTGACTGGATATTACGGATTTAAATAATAAAATAAGAAAACAATAAATATGCGTGATTTATTATAACATCATTTCCCATAAATGCGGGAAATTTAAAACTTTATTAGATTAATGAATAATCCAAAATCCATAAATTATAAAACTCGAAATAATATAAAAACATCCTATAAGTGTTTACAATTTATTTCAAAATTATAAAACAATAAAAAGCTCCCAAGTTATCCCCGCTCAGTCGCTAAGCCTCACTCGATCCATCTACAACATCATCTGCTCACGTATACCGCGTACACGATCATCGCCAAACACAAGCAAATAGGGTGAGCTAACATAGTAAACATATATGTATATACAATTCAAATGCATATATAAAACACATCAAAAAAATACATCCTTTCGACCCACATGGGCACAACCATGTTGTGATGTCAACTAACATTAAGGAATTCCATATTTTCAACCCACATGACCACAACCATGTTATGATGTTGAAATCACTCAAGAAATTCCCTCATTCGTCCCACATGGCCACAACCATGTCATTCGTGTTCTATGTCTTCTAGTGAGTACCTCAAGGTGTTTTGCTGCCCAACCTATCGACCACAACCGATAGAGCACGTGCGGGAAACCACACTTTGGATCACACACCGTAACGCCATGTGGAGTTCCCAATACGAACATAGTTCATACGTCCCAAGACTACCAAACTCGTCAGCTAATTGCTGAGGAGGGCAATCTATCTGGACCCATCCATATTGGCCACAACAAGCACACTCACACCGACAACACTCACAAACCCGAGCCACAACTCAAGAGTTCCTCGTGTTCTTCTGCTATCTCGAGCCACAACTCAAGGGACATCATTCTGAGCCACAACTCAGAGAGTGCCACGTGTTTAACCCCTATCCCGAGCCACAACTCAAGGGATACATTTTGAGCCATAACTCAAGGAACACCAACAAACCCACCTTTGAGGTATCTTAGAAGCCTTGTAGACAACGCATCACGAATTCAACATAACTAATCTGATACCACATTATCAATTGCCTTGAAAAATACCATTGTACTTTTCTTTGCTTAGGCTAAAAGCCTTCGTCCAAACATCCAAGCCCATCTCGCTTAAGCTAGGCTCACTAGCCTGAGCGAGCCCATAGTACAATAGCAACCCATGAAGTCTCGCTTGAGCAAGCTCCTTCTCGCTTGGGCGAGACCATCCTTCGCCCAGAATTGATGTGCCTCGCCTAGGCGACGAGTTTAAACAGAACCATCAACAATCAAAATTCTTGCTTAGGCAAGGGTCTCTCGCCTAAGCGAGACGAGCTTTTGCCCAAGACGAAGCTTCACGCATGAGTGAGATGCTCAAGCAAGGGCTTCCAACACTCTCGAGTTCTTGCTTAGGCGCGAGATGGCCTGTCGCCCAAGGCCAAAACTCCCCACTCGAGCGAGACGCTCGAATAGACACAAACGCAACTCTCTACTAACCCCGCCTAGGCGAGCCTAGCTCGCTTGAGCGAGAATTGCAGATTTCTACACTGTGATGGCAATAGACACCAGCAACACATGCACAAATCACATCCCAAAACCAAACCACGTAATTGGAAGTAGTGCACAAAGCTTATGGACATAATTTAGATCCAATATGGTCCCCAAATACAAGTTGAACCAAAAATAACATGTACAGTGCGGAAACCCCTCATATTCATGCAATTTGGAAAGAATTTCGATCATCAATATCAAAGCACCCAAACCCCTAATTCAGATCATATATTAGCACGAATTTTCATGGCATACAATCATCAAAATCATACACATGAAACAACAATACTAAAATTCAGTTCAACAACTTTCATTACCTGCAAAAATTTTTCTTTTCAATACAAGATAATTAAAATTACAACCTCAATTTGTCCAAGAAGACTACTAATGTGAGCTATAATTTCATGATCACTTGAAACTCTCATTATTGAAGTAGGTCGGTTATTTGTTAGAGCTTAACCTTGAAAGCCAAAGTACACCCCAAAATAACGTCTAGATCCTCTAGAAAACACTTAAAATCCTCCTCACCATCTAATACATACAAAAAGAAACATGAAATGAAATATTAGTATGATTTTCACACTATTATCTTACTATAGGAAAAATAAAGGTGTACTACCTTGATCATTTTTTTTCGCAAATTACCAGCAGATACACCAATTAGATTGATGTAATCTTGGTCCTAAAGCATGAAGTTAGAAACCTTTTTTCGACCAGTCACTTGAATTCCAAGCTTGTATCTACAAACATATATTCAATCATAAATAAGATTGTAACATAGGCAAACTATTACACATCTGTTACGAATTACTAAAATCATTATATTCCGCAGGTATTACTAACCTCATTCTTGGATACTCACTATAACCATCATAATTCAAACACTTAAAAGAACCAACTTCATGTGTTCTTTTTGTGCATAATTTACAAATCAAATAACTCCAACCATCATTTCCTAAGTTAAATTTAAGTGTATGTGCAACAGTTACACATGGAATCTCCTAAACCAATAAAAGAAAGGTTAATAATAATGACAAGTGTTTATAAAAGTTTGCAAAACAACAACTACCTCTATCATAGTCAAAATCTCTGAAACACTTTTAACAACAATTTTATACATAAACCTATCAACATGACGAATTTCGGAAGACCCACTGTATTGGCTTCCGTCTTCAAAAATTTCATGAGCACATTAAACATGAGTTAGTGTTTATCAAATATAAAGATTTATTGAATAATACAGTGGTAATATAAAAATATTACTTTGCAAATTCGTTCCTAAATTCAATCAATTCAGGTATATCATCTCCAAATATGAACTTCGATCCATTTCAACAATTAGACAATGACACTGACCATGGACCTATACAAAATAATTTAAATTAATTTACAAATTATGCACATTACCTTCGAAACGAATAAAGAATATAAAAAAGTTTTGTCACTATAATAAAACCTGATGCAGCCTTTATCTTTGCCTGAGTAAGAATAATAGCAGGATAAGGTGTTTCACAACTTGATAGTGGTCGTACCCCACCAAATTAAAACACTTAAAATGTAGTATATGAAAGTGAACCAAGTCGTCTCCCAACGACCAATATTTTCATTCAAAGCTTCAATTTCCAGATGAACACAACAATAACACAGGGGGGTTTGGTAGACAGATTCAGAATGCTAATCAACAGATTAAATTGAATGCGACAGTGATTAAAACCGTATTGACATACTTGATTCAAACACAATTTCACTTATCATAGGCCACAAAATTAACACCAACTTTGCCTTATCTCAATCCACTAGATAATAATTCATTAAGCGAAAATTACAATCCAACTTCATTATGCAATTAAGCAATGCACACATCCTTAAATTCGTGATAGCCAAGCTACATACATTAAGCATGAACGTATCTTAACCCAAACGTATGCAATTACTCTGTAAATTAAGCATTAACAGATTCACCACATGCATTCCATGAATTCAGAACAAAGACATGGCAGATTTCACAAAACAAGCACAACCTCAAAGCTTCATTGCATTTTTTATCAAGGAGTCAATACACAAATTTAGCTAGACATGGCACTGAGCAATTAAACACTTCAAATCTAGAATCACAAAAACAGGACCAAAAACCCTAACTTTTGAATTCTGAAAACGCAAATCAAGAGCAAAAGAGAGATTTCAAAGCTTCAACGGAATGCAAAAATGGTGTTGTGATATATAAATCCGAAAACCCCATCAATGGGTGTTGTTCCAAGTCAACAAAATCCACAAAATGAGCTGCCCAATGTAGAAAACGAAATCAAAATGCAAAACCCTCAATGGGTGCTGTCAAATGTGCATAAAAATGGTAAAAATGAGACAAAAACGTGAAAAACTGCAAGGTGCACTTCCATGGAAGCTTGGAGAGCGAAAATGGAGGTTAGAGAAAGGTAGAAGATGAAATGTGCTGCTGGTGCATGGAAAAGAAACCCTATTCTCGTGGTCACCTCAAGTCTGCCAGCATTATTTACAAAATTGCCATTATGAGCTGCAGAATTACAAAAATGCCACTCCTGGGCCTCTAATGTTGGTCCATTCACTCAGATGACGTGGAAATGATGTGGTAACTCTCTTCAACTGAATATTGATGTCCAAGCTCCAAAATTGCTTCACCCAAATACCTAAAAATAATTAAAAATGAAAATTAGGCCAAATAATGTGAAATTAGTCCAAATTCAGAATAGTGGCCCAATAAAGCCCAACCGATGAAAAACACTATAAAGATGAACAATTAAGCACTGAATAACAATCAAATGGGTACACAAAGGCTAGTGCAATGGAAGAAAATAATGACTCATCACTTTCCCTCCAATAACTAACCAATCTCATACAATATGAATCCCACAGAGTGCAACTGATTGACGCACCACTAAATTAATAAAATAAAAACAACAACTTCAAAACAACATTAAATCGATATATTAAAATTGCTCTATCAAAAAAAATAACATTAGTATTAATTGTACCTCAAATCCTTTAGGTCAAACACAACATTTTTCGCACTAGGTTTCTCCTCCACATTATCCACCACACCAATGACATCTAACACAAAAAAACTAAAAAGTAAATGAACATAACAAATTAAATAGGACATATATATATGAATGAATGACAAAAAACTTACCAACCAACAAATCTGCAGAATATTGTCCATAAATGATATCCTTTACACTTTTGAACTTCCAAACTTTTGCAGGTATGCCAACAATTGGTTGCGGTCGTACAGACATTGCTCCTATAAAAATTAGCTTAAAGGGATGGTCGCAAACTCTATATTGAGCTCTGTTCTTTAAGATTTTGAAGTTATGCATTATTTAACTTTCTCCCTCCTTTAGCTTGTCTTCCCACGTACTAATGTCTTCCTTTTTAATCATAGCATGGACATCATCACCCTAACCAGCATAATCATGCATATAACGTTAAATATTTTTTTTCTAAAATACAAAATATATAATGCATATAAACAATGGAATGATACATTACCTTTTGATCTGTCATAACCATCTCCATATTTCGTTTGGAATCCCATGATTCAACAAACCACAAATCTACATTCTGACAGCAAGTTTCAAAGTTTCCCTTTTCAATCAATATCTTTGATCATATCAAATTTCTTTGTCATCTAATATATGTCAATAAAATAGATCATACGTTTTAGAACACAAAAACGTTACAACTTCAAAATATAAAAAACCATATATGCTTCACCAAATATAAACAGACGAAGACCACCAATAAAAACAACATAAGACCACCAATAAAAAAACATTATCATAATCACGTATACAACTTTTTCGAAAATACCTATTAAAAACAAAAACTTTAACCTTTTCTTCAACCCAGGTGTACCAAGTATAAAATAATAAATACAACAACACCATCAAAAGCAATAAAACATGTTCAAGATTTTGTTAAAAAACAACTTTTAAAAACAAAAACATCAACCTTTTCTTCAAGACGAAAAACATTGGAAAAATTAAATCTTTGACCTTTATAATGAACACGAAGTAAACATAAATTAACATAGTAAGAAGAAGAAGAAGAGAGAAAAAATATTCACGCAAAAATAAAACAAAATCAAGAAATAGAAGAATAAATTACCTACACCAACCAAAACTTCTGTCAACCTTCAACAACAACAATCACCGAAAAAAATCATACTTAGGTTGGTATGAGGAAGAAGAAAGAAGAAGCATTGAAGAAGAGGAAGAAGGAAAACAAAAGAAGGAGAAGAAGAAGGAAAATGGAAGAAGAAAAAAATAAATTACCTCGAGGAACTTGA